>JGI24741J21665_1000320_pt1 | contig 14354 bp, 9 predicted proteins | sample KBSCornC7_FD_21665 | JGI IMG/M metagenome (IMG submission 21665) | reverse complement strand
CTGGCTTCGTCGCGGAGAATCGCGCGCTTTACCCGCTTCCGCCGGGCGAACCCGCGGGGCGCGCGATGGAGGCGGACGCCGCGCCCATCGCAGTCGAGCTCGCGCGCCAGCTCAAGCGGCCGGTCCAGGTGGTGCTTTCCCACCAGGTGGTGCTTTCCCAATCCTCGAGCCAGAGCCACGACCGGGTCGCGCCCGGCGCAATCGCCCGGATGACCGCGCTACCAGGAGCAGGCGGGATCACCGCCGCATGGGCGATGCGCGTCGCGACCGCTGACGGGCTCGGCTCGGCGCTGGCGCGGCTGGCCGGGGACGATGCACCTCGCAAGCTCGGCCGGACATCGCTCGACGGCTCGGTGCCGCTTTACTCCGTTCCGCACATGAAGATCGAAGCGGTCCGCGCGGACCTGCCGTTCACCGTAGGCTACATGCGCGGATCGCCGCAGCGCGAGTTCGCCTTCTTTACCGAAAGCTTCATCGACGAGCTTGCGCGCGCGGCGGGGATCGAGCCCCTGTCGTTCCGGATGTCGATGCTTGGCGCGAATGGTCGCCTCGCGCGATGCCTTCAGGGCGCGGCGCGCCTCGCCGGCTGGGATGGCGGCGGGGCGGGGAGCGTGATGGGGATCGCCGGCTGCTCCGCGTTCGGATCGCACATCGGTCTGGTCGCCAACGCGAGCGTCGGGAGCGACCAGCGGGTCAAGGTCGACCGGCTGGTCGCGGCGGTCGATTGCGGGCGCGCGGTCAACAAGGGTCTCGTCGCCCAGCAAATCGAGGCCGGCCTGATCTGGGCGCTCGCGCAGGCGACAATTCCCTCGCCCGAATGGATCGCCGGAATGCCGCGCGCGCGCCCGATCGGCGGCGTCGGCCTGCCGCGCCTCGGCGACATCCCGCAAGTCCATGTCGAGATCATCCCGAGCAGCGATGCACCCGGCGGGGTCAGCGGCCTCGGCACGACGGTGCTCGCACCGGCGGTCGCCAATGCGGTCCACGCCGCGACCGGCAAGCGGATGCGCTCACTGCCGTTCGATCCTATGTCGGCGGGATGAGCCGCCCCGCCGATCATCCACGCCTGCCCGAGCCGAAGATCGGCGTGCTCCTGATCAATCTCGGAACCCCGGACGCGCCCGAGGCGCGCGCTGTCCGGCGCTACCTCGCCGAGTTCCTGAGCGACCCGCGCGTGATCGAAATCCCCCGGTTCGCGTGGAAGCCTATCCTTCACGGGATCATCCTGCGCACCCGGCCCAAGAAGTCCGCCGAGGCCTACAACCAGATCTGGACCAATGAAGGTTCGCCGCTCCGCGTCATCGCGCACCGGCAAGCCGACGCCCTGCGTGCGCGGCTGCCCCAGCTCAGCATCAACTATGCGATGCGCTACGGCCATCCGGGCATCGCCGCCGCGGTCGAGCGGATGGCCGATGANGGCTGCACCCGCATCCTCGCGGCGCCCCTCTATCCGCAATATTGCGCCGCCACGACCGCGACCGCGAACGACGCCTTGTTCGGAGTCCTCGCGCGGATGCGCCGGCAGCCGGCGGTGCGGACGCTTCCCCCCTATCATGACGACCCCCTCTACATCGACGCGCTGCGCGACAATCTCTCCCGCCAGCTGAAGGCTCTGGACTTCGAGCCCGAGCGGCTCCTCCTCAGCTTCCACGGAATGCCCGAGCGCACCCTCGAACTCGGCGATCCCTATTATTGCCACTGCCAGAAGACCGCGCGGCTCTTGGCCGACGCAATGGGGCGCGAAGTGGAAGTGTCGTTCCAGTCGCGCTTCGGCCGGGCGAAATGGCTCGGCCCCGCCACCGACGAGACGTTGGCCGGCTACGGCCGAAACGGCGTGAAGAGCGTCGCGGTCGCCGCTCCAGGTTTCTCGGCCGATTGCCTCGAGACGCTCGAGGAGCTCGGAATCCGCGGCCGCGAGACCTTCGAGCGCGCCGGCGGCGGGAAGTTCGCGCTTCTCGATTGCCTCAACGATTCGCCCGAAAGCATCTTTATGCTCGAACGGCTGGTCCTTCGCGAGCTTGCCGGTTGGCTGCCCGCCGCCTAAGCGCCGCAGCCGCACAACAGGAGGAATCTCATGGCACGGGTTGCGATCGTCACCGGCGGAACGCGCGGAATCGGCGAGGCGATCAGCATCGCGCTCCGAGACATGGGAATGCAGGTCGCCGCCAATTACGCCGGCAATGACGAGCGCGCGCGCGAGTTCAGCGACCGCACCGGGATCAAGGCGTACAAATGGGACGTGTCCGACTATGACGCGTGCCAGGACGGCGCGCGCAAGGTCGAGGCAGACCTCGGGCCCGTCGACGTGCTCGTCAACAATGCCGGAATCACCCGCGACACGACCATGAAGCGCATGGACCGCCAGAAGTGGCAGGACGTGATCGACACCAACCTCGGCGGCTGCTTCAACATGGCCAAGGCCGTGTTCGACGGCATGACCGGCCGCGGTTACGGGCGGATCGTCAACATCGGCTCGATCAACGGCCAGGCCGGCCAGTACGGGCAGGTCAACTACGCCGCCGCAAAGTCGGGAATCCANGGCTTCACCAAGGCGCTCGCCCAGGAAGGCGCGCGCGCCGGAGTGACCGTCAACGCGATCGCGCCGGGCTATATCGACACCGACATGGTCGCCGCCGTGCCCGAGGAAGTGCTCGGCAAGATCGTGGCCCGGATCCCCGTCGGCCGCCTCGGACGCGCCGAGGAGATCGCGCGCGGTGTCGCGTTCCTGTGCGGCGAGGATGCTGGCTTCATCACCGGCTCGACGCTGTCGATCAACGGCGGCCAGCACATGTATTGATGGAGCCGGATTACGCTCCGCCGAAGAAACGCTCGGTGCTGATCGCCGGGCATCAGACGTCGATCAGCCTCGAGCCGATTTTCTGGAAGGCGCTGGAAGCGTCGGCGCGCGAGCGTGGCATCCCGCTGAACGCGCTCGTCGCAGAGATCGACGCTGCTCGGCTCGATGCCGATCAGCCTCCGAACCTCACCTCCGCGCTCCGGCAGTGGCTTTTCGAACGGCGTTCAGGACAGAGCTGACGAAGGCCGCACCGCCGTCGGCGGCGTGTTCGAGGAACAGCGCCGGCTCGATCAGCTCCAGCTCCATGATCCGAAGCGTTCCCTCGTCGTCGGGAACGATGTCGACTCGCGCGTAGGTCGCCTTTGCCGGAGCGGCGGCGAGCGCGGCCTGTGCGAGTTCGATCGCGCCTTCNGGCGGCGCCTCGCACGGGCNGGTCTCGCCNCCGTGATATTCCTGGACTCGGAAATCGCCTGACCGNGGGCGCTTNACGACGGCGTGGCTGTACTCTCCGTCGAACAGCATCAGCGAGAATTCGCCGGTGCGGGCGATCTCCTCGATCAGCGGCTGGACGATCATCGGCTTGCCGCGGCTCTCCGCCGGGACGTCGTCGCCCGGCCCGAGGCGGTGCGCCCCCATCGCGCTCGCAGAGACCGGCGGCTTGATCACCAGCCATTCGCTTCCGAAGCGCCGACGAGCCTCCTCCAGGTCGGCACCGCAGCAGGATTCGACCGCCATGGTCGGCACTGTCGCAACTCCGACGTCGCCAAGCTCGGCGAGATAGGCCTTGTCCCCGTTCCAGCGAAGCAGCTCCGGCGGATTGACGAGCGGCAGCCCATCTCGCTCCGCGCGTTCGAGGAAACCGAGCCAGCGCAGGTAATCGAGGTGATAGCCCCAGGCGACCAGCGGGAGCACGAGGTCGAACCCGCGCAGCCCGCCTGCATCGACCCACGAAATCGGCTGCACGTCCGCACCCGCGCTCGCCAGCGCCGCGGCTTCGGCGTCGTAGGCCCAGCGCCACGGCTCCGGATAATCCGGCGCCGGCGCCAGCAGTGCGATCCGCATCAGCGCCCTAGCAGGATCCGCGCCTGCCCGGCGATCTGGGCGAGCATGGGCGCGCTGACATGGCCCTCGCTGCGCGCGCGCCGCACGAGCTCGCGGAACTGGTCGATGCGCGGCCCGTGATGCTCGATCCACCCCTCGACGCAATCGTCGAGGTCCGTCCCCCGGCAGCGCGACAGGAACTCGATCCGCAGCTGCTCGAAATCGCGCGCGAGGCCCGCGGTCAGAAGCCGCTCCCACTGGTCGGCCGGNACGAAGCGCGCGACCTGCTGCTGCGCCCAGTCGAGGCCCAAAGCCTCGCCGAGACGCGTGTAGGCGCGAGTCACCGCAAGCTCGTCGAGCTGCTGCCGCGCCGCGAGCGCCGCAATCCCGAACACCCCGTCGAGCTCGTAGAGCCGGACCAGCCCGCGCACGATCTGATCGCTTGCGCCGAGCGCGAGCAGGCGATCGCGCCGGGCCGCCGCCTCGTTGCGCACTTCCGAGCGGATCAGCTTGGTCGCGGCCACCGAAATCTGGCGAACCCCGGGCTCGAGCGCCTTGCACAGCGCCGAAATCCGAATCTCGCCGCCGGCCGCTCGTAGGATGTCCGAAAGATGCGCGCGAATGCTCGACGCGGCGATCGAGAAGAGCTCGATCCGGACGGTCTCCGGCAGCTCCGCTTCCTCGATCTCCTCCCAGAGCTTGTCGAGGTCGAGCAGACGCTCGGCGACCAGGAAGGCCGAGACCACCTGCTGGAGCGAGGCGCCTTCTTCCTCGGTCATGTCGAAGGCCACCCCGGGGCCCAGGCGGTTGACCAGGCGGTTAGCGACCTTGGTTCCGATGATCTCGTTGCGCAGCCTGTGGGCGCGGATCGCGTCGGCATGCGCCTTGCGCATCGGCTTCGGGAAGGCCTCGAACAGCTCGGGCTCCATGAGTGGATCTTCGGAGAGGCGAAGATCCTCCGCCGCGTCCTGCAGTACCAGCTTGGAGACCGAAAGGACGACCGCCAGCTCCGGCCGGGTGAGGCCGCGATTCTCCTGCACTCGCCGAAGCAGCTCTTCGCTCGATTCCAGCCCCTCGACCTTGCGGTCGAGCCGGCCCGACGCTTCCAGCAGCTCGATCGTCCGGACATGCGCGGGAAGCGCGGTCGCTCCGCCGGCCTCAGCGATCGACAGCGCCAGAGACTGCAGCCGGTTGTCCTCGAGCACAATCTCGGCGACCTCATCGGTCATCTTCGCGAGCAGGCTGTTGCGCTTTTCGAACGAAAGCGTCCCGTCGCGCATCTCGCGGTTAAGCGGGATCTTGATGTTCACCTCATTGTCGGAGCAGTCGACGCCCGCGCTATTGTCGATGAAGTCGGTGTTGATCCGCCCGCCTTCCTCAGCGAACTCGATCCGGCCCGCCTGCGTAACCGCGAGGTTGGCGCCTTCGCCGATGACCTTGGCGCGCAGATCGACGGCGTCGGCGCGAAGCGCGTCGTTGGAGGGATCGCCGACGTCCGACTGGCTCTGGGTCGACGCCTTGATGTAGGTGCCTATCCCGCCGAACCACAGCAGGTCGACGGGCGCCTTGAGGACGGCGTTGATCAAAGTCGTCGGTTCGATTTCCTTGACGTCGATGCCGAGCGCCTCGCGCGCCTCGGCGCTGAGCGGAATGGACTTTTCGGTCCGCGCGTAAACGCCGCCGCCCTTCGAAATGAGCTTGCGGTCGTAATCGTCCCAGCTCGAGCGAGGCAGGTCGAACATGCGCTTGCGCTCGGTCCAGCTCTTCTCCGGGTCCGGGTTCGGATCGATGAAGATGTGCCGGTGATCGAAGGCGGCGACCAGCTTCAGCGATTTCGACAGCAGCATGCCGTTGCCGAACACGTCGCCCGACATGTCGCCGCAGCCGGCGACCGTGACGGCGTCCGACTGGACGTCGATTCCCATCTCCAGGAAGTGGCGCTGGACCGAGATCCAGGCGCCCCGCGCGGTGATCCCCATCGCCTTGTGGTCGTAGCCGTTCGAGCCGCCGCTCGCGAAAGCATCGCCGAGCCAGAAATTGCGGTCGAGCGCGATCGCATTGGCGGTGTCGGAAAAGGCCGCAGTGCCCTTGTCGGCGGCAACGACGAAATAGGGATCGTCGCCGTCGTGGATGACCACTCGCTCAGGGTGGACGACCTTGTCGTTGACGAGGTTGTCGGTGACCGAGAGCAGGGAGCGGATGAAGATCTTGTAGCTTTCCGTCCCTTCGGCGAGCCACGCGTCGCGGTTGGACAGGGGCGGAAGCTGCTTGGGATAGAAGCCGCCCTTGGCGCCGGTCGGAACGATCACCGCATTCTTCACCAGCTGCGCCTTCATCAGGCCGAGGATTTCGGTGCGGAAGTCGTCGCGCCGATCCGACCAGCGGATCCCGCCGCGAGCGACCGGCCCGCCGCGCAGGTGGATGCCTTCGACCCGCGGGCTATAGATCCAGATTTCACGCCACGGGACGGGTGCGGGCAGGCCCGGGACCTGCGAGGAATCGATCTTGAAGGCGAGCGCCTCCTCGGCCGCCGGAGCGAATGCGTTGGTTCGCAGCACTGCCAGGACGAGCGACCGCAGGCGGCGCAGGATGCGGTCGTCGTCGATCGAGCGCACCTTGGCGAGCGAGCGGTCGAGCTGATCGCGGCACTCGGCGATGCGCTCATCGCGCTTGGTGGCGGAGGGATCGTGGGCGGCGACGAACAGGCCGATGAGCGCGCGGGTGGCGTTGGGAGCGCGGCGCAGCGCGTCGACGACGGTCACCAAGCCGAAGCTGCTTCCGGTCTGGCGCAAATAGCGGAACCAGGCGCGGAGCCACACGACGGCCAGGGTGTCGAGCCCGGCGTAGAGCACGAGCTGGTTGAACTCGTCGTCCTCCGCTCCGCCGCAAAGGACGTTGGCGATCGCGCGCTCGATATCGCCGCGGCGCTCGAAGATCGCATCGAGGTTCGCCTCGATGCCGACCTCGACATGGAAATCGTGGATGAAGCCGATTCCGCCCGCCAGCTCGGTCGGAAGCTCCTCGAGCACGCGGAAGCCGAAATTCTCGAGCACCGGCACCGCCTCGGACAGCGGGATCAGGCCGCTCCTGCGGTACATCTTCAGGCGAAGCTGCCCCGGCGCATCGGTTGCGAGGCGCAAGATCCGGACATCGCGGTCGCTATCGTCGGACAACGCGCACAGACGCAGGATGTCGGCAGCGGTCTCCTCCGGCGCGCTGCGCGTCCGGTAGCTGTCGGGGAAGGTCCCGATATAGGTGAGCGCGAGGCGGGTTGCGCGCGGTGCGCCGGCCCTCGCGATCAGCTCCGCCTCGACCGCTGGAGCCCAGCCGCGGACCATCTCGACGACGGCGGCGTCGAGCGCGCCGGCATCCGGCTGCGGAGCCTCCTCGTCGATATATTGGGTGTAGCGAATCAGGGCGAGGTCGGCGTCGCCGAGCTCGACCGACCAGCTTGTGATCTCGCGGCCGACTTCGTTCTCGAGCAGGCTTCCGATTGCCAGGCGCCGGGTCGTGCTCAGCTCCTCGCGGGGGAGCCAGACGAAGGTGAACAGCTGGCCCTTGAGGATGCTCCGCACCTGCAGAAGCGCGGGCCGAGGCCTGTCGGCCAGCGACATTGCCATCATCACCAGCGAGCGCAGCGCTTCGTAATCGATGGCGATCACCAGGTCGCGCGGGAGCGACGCGACCGCGTGACGCAGCGCCTTGCCCGAATGGCCCTTGGGATCGAAGCCGAAATCCTTGTCGAGCTGCTTCAGCCGCGCGCGCAGGACCGGCACTTCCTCCGGCGGAACGCGCAGCGCTTCGCTGGTCCACAGGCCCGCGTGGACGCCGATCCCGGTGACCTTGCCCTCTTCCTTGATCGGAACGACGACCAGGTCGAGCGGGACCCGGCGATGGACGGTCGACTTGCGCTCGGCCTTGGCCATGAGCGGCACTTCGCCGCCCTGCTCGAAATAGTGCATCGCGCCGAGGCAGCCGCCTTCGTCGGTCGGGGCGCCGGGGATGCTAAAGATGCCGAGCGTCTCGGATGGCGCCGCATAGGGTCTCTCGACCTGGTAGCCGAGCAGGGTCATTGCATGGTCGGCGAACCAGTCGAGAAGCGCGCCGCCTTCCTCATCGGCCTCGGCCGCGTCGGCGCGCATCCGACCCTGCAGCTTTTCCCAGTCGCGGACCGCGAGCCGGACGTCGCCGAGCACCCGGCGAAGGTCGGCGGCGAGCTCCTGCCGGCCGCGGGCGTCGGCGCGGTCGAGCTCCAGATACATCATCGATTCGCGGCGATTCTTGTCGCCGCACAAGGGCTCGACCCGCTCTAGCTTCCCCTCTCCGGCGCGGTCGACGCACACCACCGGATGGAGCAGCCGGTGGATCGTCAGCTGCCGCGCGGCGACGGCGTTCGCGACCGAATCGACCAGGAACGGCATGTCGTCGTTGACGATCCCGATCCGCATCCGGCGGCGTCCGGCCTCGCCGCCAGTGGATTCGATACGCAGCGCAAGCTCGCCCTTGCGGCGCTTCGATGCGATATCGGCAAGGAACTCGGCGGCGTCCCGCTCGGCTTCGCGCGAGAGGCCCTGCGTCTCACCTGGAAGGGCATTGCCGGTCAGCGCCTTGCGAATCGACTCGACCAGCGGCGGGTCCAGGCGCGAATGGGCCGTCATTGAAATTTCTGCTCCGGGGGCTGTGGGCTGGCGGCCCTATAGCCCTGCGCTCCGCAAGGGAACAACCCCGGCGAAGCCGCCGAGCGCAGCGCAGCGATTGCTCTGCTATCGCGAGCAGCGCGAAGAGCCGGCGAAGCCCGGACGGCAGGGCGTGAGGCCTAAGCCGGACGATCCCGTCCGACGTCACGCGGATTTACTCCGCGTAACTATGCCGCGCTATGCCGCTCCGCGGATTGCGCGTTCGACCAGCGCTTCGTCGTCGACGATCGCGACCGCTTGGTGGGTGCCGTCGGCTCCGCGGCGCGTGACCACGACCGCGAATTCCTCTTCCGCCGGGACGTCGGCGAGCGAAATGGCCGGCGCCTTGCGCAGGCGAGCACGGGCAGCCTCGCCCTTCGTGTCGGCCTTCGGCTCGGGCCGGCGCGCCTGGCGCTCGGCCGCAACCAGCGCCTTGAGCCCCCCCGGCTGCTTCTCGATGAAGTCCTTGAACGCGCCCCGCCTAACCTCCTGGCGGAGCGCGTAGGACAGCGCCGCTGCGAACTCGGTCAGGCGCGCCTTGTCGTAATCAATCCCGAAGACGAGCTTGACGATCGGCGTCATCGGCGCGCGGGCCTGCGCCTTCACGCCCGATTCCTCGAGCAGCTCGGCATATTCGTCCGCATTGTCGCGGGCGGCGAGCGCGAAGTCATAAGCCAGCGAGAGCGCACCGTAGAGGGCAACACGTGTCCGCCCCTCGCCCGCCTTGACCGCCTCGGCCGTTTCGCGCGCGGCCCACAAGCGGTCGGCGAGGCCGGCATTGTCGTCCAGCGCAACTTCCGGAATCTCGCCCGCGTCGACATCGGCCAGCGGGCCGTCCTCCCACGAGAAGTGCACTGCTGGCGCTTCGGGGATGTCCGCGATCTCCTCGATCTCGACGGTCCCGTCGAGCGGCATCGCGGGCTCGTCGTCGGGGTCGGCCGCGACTTCGGTCAGCTCGAGCGCCTCCTCCGAGAGCGTCTGCGTCAGCTCGAGCGGCTCGTCCGAAACGGCTTCCGTCAGTTCAAGCGGCTCATCTTGCCCGAACGTGTCGTCGAGGTCGAACTCGACACGGGGCATCTCCACGGGTTCGGCCTGCGGCTGCTCCGCCTGCTGCCCTGCCTCGACGCACTTCCAGTTGATGACCCCGTAGATNAAATCGATNGTCTCNCCGTCCGANGAGAANGGCATCAGNATGCCGCGATAGCAAATCGTCTCCTCGCGCTGGTTCGCGAACTCGGCCTCGAAGCCGATCGGCGCGCGGTTGGCGATGATCTGCATATAATGGTCGGTGAGCCGCGAGAGCAGCGACCGGCTCGGAACGTCATTGATCGTGCGGGTGTCCTCGTCGAGGCCGCACTCGTCGCGGATCGCGGCGCCGATATAGGGAACGGCGGGATTGTCCCGTCCGCAGGTGAAATCGAGGAGGACGCTGTTGGGGGCGAAGTCGGTGACGTCCGCCGGCTCGAGGTCCTCGATCGAGGGGAAGTCGCGGCCGTCGAGCAGCGCCACCCAATAATTGTAGGCGCGCACGTGCATGCGCCGCTCGTCGGTGCCGATGGCTGCGGATACGTCGTGCGACGCGGAGGTTTCCGCCGCCGTCGCCAGGTCGAAATCGCTCGGATTTTCGCGATAAGTGTCCATTGTGCGCTCGGGCCCCACCCCTCCCAGGTTCGTGGGGAAAATGACGGCCCCGCCTTACCAAAGCGTTAAGCATATTTGGTTGCTGCCCTGAGGGCATATCCGCGGCTTATCCGGCGCTTGCCCGCGCCGCCTGCGGCTGATAGGGGCGCGCGTCTCCTGAAAGACAGGCCGCTTTAGCTCAGCTGGTAGAGCACATCATTCGTAATGATGGGGTCGCGTGTTCGAGTCACGCAAGCGGCACCACCTCCCGAACGAGCCACTCCGGCCGATAATTCTGAAGGGCCCAAACACGCAGCTGGCGCTGGACCTAGGGTTTGGGTTGGCGGAGAACGATCACTCATCCGCGAATTGGGCGGACGGAGTCGACCGTGACAAATCCTTCTCTTCCTCGGTCATTTCATCTTCAATGGCTTCAAAGAGAGGCGAGGATAGGTAGCGTTCCCCGGTATCCGGCAGCATGCATAAAATGACGGATCCGCGCGGCGCTCTATCAGCAATTTGGCGCGCAACGCCGAATGTCGAGCCCCCCGAAATTCCGGTTAGAATGCCCTCATTCTGTGCCAGAGCTCTGGCCCATTCGACACCCTCTGCTCCCGTGATCGGGACGACCTCGTCGTAGAAATGCGAGTCAATCCCCTCCTGAAGCACAAGCGGGATAAAGTCCGGCGCCCATCCCTCGATGGCGTGTGGTTCCCACGCGCTGTGGCTCATGAGTGGAGCTCCGTCCGGCGTTCGTCGTTGCTCAATCCCGCTACCGATCAGCTGGGCGCTAGCTGGTTCGCTTAAGACGATTCGTGTCTCCGGCCGCTCACGCCGCAGCACTCGCGCAACGCCAACCAGGGTTCCCCCCGTTCCATAACCGGTCACGAAACAGTCGAGCCTGGAGCCCGCAAAGTCATTGACGATCTCGCGGCCTGTCGTGCTTTCATGAATATCGGCATTGGCCCTTGTTTCGAACTGATGGGCAAGAAACCATCCATTGGCTTCCGCAAGCTCGACCGCTTTCCGGTAGGCGCCGTAAGCCTTCTCCGCACGCGGAGTGAGAACGACCTTCGCACCAAACATGCGCATCAGCTTGCGACGCTCGACCGAGAAACTCTCGGGCATGATCACGACCAATGGATAGCCTTTCTGAGCGCAAACCATCGCAAGGCCAATTCCGGTATTGCCGCTCGAGGCCTCGACGATGGTCTGACCCGGGGCAATCGCGCCGGATCGCTCAGCGTCTTCTATGATGTTGAGCGCGAGCCGATCCTTCACGGAAGATGCAGGATTAAAGAACTCGGCTTTCACGTAGATGGTTACGTCATCAGGAGCGAGGTTGTTGATCCTGATCGCCGGCGTGTCCCCCACCGTGTCGAGGATGCTCTGGAATAGTTTTCCACGCCCGGTCGTGGATCTAATCGTCGCATTCTCAGCCATCCCCCCGCTTCCCTCTTTCTTGTCCGCGTCATTCGATACGCGGCACGCTACGGCGCTGTCTGCATAGTTCGAAGCTGGCCCGGAGCTGGTGCGAAGCCACCGCGCGCAGGCCCTCGTCTCAGAAGCCGAGCACGCGAAGTGCCCCTGTTACCCGTTTTCTTACCGGACCATCTCGGAACGGGAACGAGGTCAGGAAAACTTCCCCCGTGAGGTTGGGATCGCGCGACCTTATGTCTCTTTCCCAATAACTCGCGGCCTGCTTGTTGCCTGCCCACACGTGACAAATGGCGGCCATCGCAGCGATCATCACGTGAGCGCGTGGCTCGCGGGCGGCCCGGTCAACGAGGATCGCCCCTTCCGCCTCGCGGCCGAGTATCGCTTCATTGAAGCCGGAGCAGGAAAGCATCGCATAGTGCAGAGGATCGATCGGGCTCCGGCGGAGCGCCGCGTGCGCCTTTTCCTGTCCCGATTCATTCTCGCACATGAGCATATGGGTGAACGCCCGTGAGTAGATGGCCTGGGCGTAGTTGGGACTGAGCGTGATTGCCCGGTCGAGCCAGGGCACGCTGTTTTCCAACTGGTCTTCCANCCACAATGATCGGCCCATCATCAGATTTGCCGTCGGATCATGCTCGTCGAGCTCGATCGCGGNCTCCGCNGCGCGCCGNGCCTCCACGATCTCCTGCTCGATATCGTCCGAATATTGCATGAAAGCGTTCTGGAATCGCGCGAACGAGACGCCGGCGTGCGCTTGGCTAAAGCCCGGGTCCCGCGCCGTCGCTTGCTCGAAGTATCTGAGGCCCTGAGCGTTGTCCGCCCGGTTGAATCGGAAGACGTGCTGCAAACCGAGGTGATAAGAGGACCATGCGTCCAAATCCTCGGGACTGCGAAGCCGCGCCCGCTCCGCTTCGTGGCGAGAAATCTGCAATTCCAGCGTGCAAATGATCTGCGCGAGGATGCTGTCCCGGATCTCGTGCAACTTGTCGAGGTCACCTTGATAGAGATCGCCCCAAATTGCGCTGCTCGTCGCGGCGTCGATGAGTTCGACAGCCACGGCGACGCGACTGCCCGCAGACTGGACGGTCCCGGTAAGACAGTAGGTCACGCCCAATGTTGCGCCGACTTGCTCGAGATTTCCCGACCAGCCCCGGAATCGGAACGAAGAGCCTCGCGCAATCACCATCAACGATCGCAGTCGGCTCAGCCCCACGATCAAATCGTGGGGAACTCCGTCGGAAATAATCGACAAACGTGGGTCCGTGCATTCGAACGGCAGCACGGCGATCGACGGCTTTGAGTCCGAGCGGTCGAGCAATTGGGCGTTCGCGACCTCGGCTTCGCACGCAGACACCTCTCCGACAAATCTGAATCCCTTGCCGTGGACAGTGCGTATCAGCCGCTGCGCCTCCCCGTCATCGCCAAGCAACTGACGCGCACTTTTGATACGGCTCGAGATGGCGCTGTCACTGACGGCCCTGCCACCCCAGATGGTGGCGACCAACTCATCCTTGCTGACAAGGCGGTCGCGGTTCTCGACCAGGAGAATAAGCAGGGAAAGGACCTGAGGCTCGGCGGAGAGCAAGCAGTCGTTCTTGCGCAATTCGAACTTGCGCAGGTCCAGAACATGCTCGCCAACGCGGTATCGCATAGCGGCGAACAATAGCACGGGCCCATTCTCCAAGAAATCTACAGCTCCTCTCCAAGCTTCGGCTCGCGCGCGCCGGTATCCTGCTGGGATTGGATCAAATGCGCGGGGGCATCATGCGTAGTTCGACAATCCGTGCGCTTTTGCTGGCGACGGCATTCGCGCTGGCCGGCTGCGGCGGCGGCGGAGGCGGAGGCATCGCCTCGACTCCCCCGCCCCCGTCCCCGCCGCCGCCACCGCCGTCGCCAGGACCGGCGATCATTGTCGGGGCGACGACCAGCCAGCAATTCGCCGTCAGCGGCGCCAGTCTTCCTTTCGAGGGCGATCAAAGCCCCCGTCTCGGCGCGGGCGAGCAGCTGCAAGTCCGCTACGTCCAGTCATCCAACTCGTACGAAGTCCAGCTTCCGCAGAGTCAGACCTGGGCGGGCATTTCGTATGTGAGCAGCGAGCCGGGAAGCCCGGCCATGTTCTCGGGCAACACCGCCACTGTGTGGCTACAGCCGGGTACCTACCAATATTCACGCCTGCTCGAATGGTCCTCGAAGGATTCGACCATTCACGGCTACGAAGCCATCGGGATGGGGACGCCCGCGGGCGGCGTTCCGCTAACGGGAAGCGCGAGCTACCTGGGCCGGATCGCCGGGTACACGTCGGAATATCAACCGGTTGGCGCAGATGATTCCGCCGTCGACGGGTCCATTCGACTGTTGTTCGATTTCGGGCTCGGGACGCTGTCAGGAAGCATCAGTCCTAACCTCCACCAAGGCTACGCTTTCGGTTCGCTGGACTTTCGCGAAACCGTCTATTCGACGGGCAGCACGACATTCTCGGGCATGTTCGACACCGACGTCGCCGGGCTGAACAGCTTCAGCGGCCAATTCACCGGACCCAAAGCCGAAGAGCTGATCGGCAATTTCGCATTTCCCTATCGATCGCCAGTCGACGGCAAGATCTACCAAGCCGACGGCGCCTTCGTCGGGNCCAAGTGACAGCGCGGAGGGCAGAATGAGCAATTCGACGAGCCGTGCGCTTCTNATCGCGACGGCATTCGCACTGGCGGGCTGCGGCGGCGGCGGAGGCTGGCATGTCGCTTATTCTCCACCCCCGGCGGCACCGCCGCCTCCGCCACCGC
>JGI24741J21665_1000311_pt1 | contig 14499 bp, 12 predicted proteins | sample KBSCornC7_FD_21665 | JGI IMG/M metagenome (IMG submission 21665) | reverse complement strand
GGGCGCCTATGTCCCCGCCGCATCCGCGACCATGACGCTGGTTGATCGCCTGTTCAGTCGCGTCGGCGCGTCGGACAATCTGGCGAAGGGCCGATCCACCTTCATGGTCGAGATGGTCGAAACCGCCGCCATCCTGGCGCAGGCGACCGAACACAGCTTCGTCATCCTGGATGAAGTCGGGCGCGGCACGTCGACCTATGACGGGCTGGCATTGGCCTGGGCGGTTGTCGAGGCGGTGCATGAGGTCAATCGCTGCCGCTGCCTGTTCGCGACGCATTACCATGAACTGACCCGGTTGGCCGAGACGCTATCCTCGCTGTCGCTGCACCATGTCCGGGCGCGGGAATGGAAGGGCGATCTGGTGCTGCTGCATGAGGTCGCGGCAGGACCGGCGGATCGCAGCTACGGCCTGGCGGTGGCGCGGCTCGCCGGATTGCCTCCCGCGGTTCTCAAGCGGGCCAAGGATGTTCTCTCCCGCCTCGAAGCGGGCAAGGCCAGGACCGGCGGCATTGCGGCGGGGCTGGACGACCTGCCCCTCTTCGCTGCCGCCACGGCGCAGCCGGAGGAGAAGGTCGACGCGCTGCGCGCCGCACTGGACGCGATCGATGCCGATGCGCTCTCCCCCCGCGAGGCGCTCGATCATCTCTATCGGCTCAAGCAACTGGCGGCGGCCGGGCAGGAAGACTAGATAAGCCTTATGGTCATGCAGTTTCCAAAATTGGGTTCGAGGCGCGCGATCATCGACCGGCGCGCCATTTCCGATCGCATCAACGCCCTGGCGCAGGAGCATCGGGGCGACCAGATCAAGCTGCGCGGCCTGATCGTGAAGGAATTGAAGGAGGCCCTGGACGCCGGGCGCGAAGATGTCGCCCGCCGCCTCGAACACAAGCCGACCCGCGGGCGCGAGGTGGTAACCGCTTTCGCCTTCCTGATCGATCAGATCCTGCGCCTGCTCTACGACGCGACGACCCATCATCTCTACCCGGCCGGCAATCGCAGCACCGGCGAGCGGATCGTGCTGATCGCGGTCGGCGGCTACGGCCGGGGCGAGATGGCACCGCACAGCGATGTCGACATCGGCTTCATCACCCCGTGGAAGCCCACCGGATGGACCGAACAGGTCATCGAATCCATGCTCTACTCGCTGTGGGACCTGGGGCTGAAGGTCGGCCATTCCAGCCGGTCCATCGACGAAACCATGCGCATGGCGAAAGCGGACCTGACCGTCCGCACGGCCCTGTTGGAGGCACGCTACATCTGGGGCGATCGCCTGCTGTACGAGGAAACCGCCAAGCGCTTCGATACCGAAATCATGCAGGGCACCGCCCGCGCCTTCGTCACCGAAAAGCTGGAGGAGCGGGATGAGCGGCACAAGCGCATGGGCGACAGCCGCTATGTGGTCGAACCCAATGTGAAGGAAGGCAAGGGCGGGCTGCGCGACCTGCACACGCTGTTCTGGATCGGCAAATATGTAAACCGGGTGAAGTCGGTCGCGGAACTGGTCGATGTCGGCCTGCTCACCGAAGCCGAACTGCGCCAGTTCCAGAAGGCGGAGGACTTCCTCTGGGCGGTGCGCTGCCATTTGCACATGATCACGGGACGGGCGGAGGACCGGCTGACCTTCGACCTGCAACTCGAGACCGCGACCCGCATGCATTTCACAGGACGCGCCGGGCGTTCGGGCGTCGAGCGGTTCATGCGCTATTATTTCCTGAACGCGAAGACGGTGGGTGATCTGACCGCCGTGTTCCTCGCCCATCTGGACGACCAGATGGCGGAGCGCGGGCGCCGCTACATCCCCAGCTTCTTCCGCCGCCCGAAGAAGCTGGACGGCTTCGTTCTGGATCGCGGACGGCTCGCGCTGCCCAACGACCAGTTTTTTCAGGACGATCCGGTGCGGCTGCTGGAAATCTTCGCTCTGGCCGACAAGCATGGCCTGGCCATCCATCCCAGCGCCATGCGCGCGGCCAGCCGCGACGCCAGCCTGATCACCGCCAAGGTACGCCGCGATCCCCGCGCCAACGCCGCCTTCATGGAGGTGCTGACCTCCCCCCGTGATCCGGAAACGGTGCTGCGCTGGATGAACGAGTCGACCGTCTTCGGCCGCTTCATCCCCGATTTCCGCCGCGTCGTGGCGCAGATGCAGTTCGACATGTACCACCATTATACGGTGGACGAACACACGATCCGCGCCGTCGGCCTGCTGGCGCGGATCGAAAAGGGCGAACTGAACCAGGATCATCCGCTGGCGGCGGACCTGATGGGCAAGCTGGTGTCGCGCCGGGTGCTCTATGTTGCGGTGCTGCTGCACGACATTGCTAAGGGGCGCGGCGGCGACCACAGCATATTGGGTGCGCAGGTGGCGGAGAATCTCTGCCCACGCCTGGGGCTGACTCCGGCAGAGACTGAGACCGTGTCCTGGCTGGTGCTGCACCATCTGCTGATGTCGGCCACCGCCTTCAAGCGCGACCTGGCCGATTACAAGACCATCCTCGATTTTGTCGAGGTGGTGCAAAGCCCGGAGCGGCTTCGTCTGCTCCTGTGCCTGACGGTGGTCGATATCCGCGCCGTCGGACCTGGTGTCTGGAACAGCTGGAAACGGCAATTGCTGGGCGACCTCTATGAGGCCGCCGAAGAAGTGCTGCGCCTTGGCCACAAGCAGAAGGGCCGCAGCGAGCGCGTCACCGCCAAGCAGCGGGCGCTGCGCGAGGCACTGGGCCTGTCCGAAACCGATTTCGAGAAGCTGCGCAAGCGCCTGCCGGAAAGCTACTGGATCGCGGAGCCGGAGGACATCCTCATCCACAATGCGCAGCATATACTGGAAGCGGGGGATTCCCCGCTATCCATCGCCGCGCAATATTATCCGCAGCGCGGCGCGACGCTGGTGACGGTCTATGCCGCCGACCATCCGGGCCTGTTCTATAGGATTGCTGGCGCCATCCATCTGGCGGGCGGAAACATCATCGACGCGCGCATCCACACGACCCGGGACGGCGTGGCCATCGACAATTTCCTGGTGCAGGACCCGCTGGGCGGTGCCTTCCACAGCCCCGATCAATTGACGCGCATCCGCAAGGCGATCGAAGATTCGCTGGCCAATCGGCACCGCATGATCACCAAGCTGGAGGCGCGCCCGCTGCCCCGCACNCGNGCGGAAGCCTTCCGCATCGAACCCAATGTGCTGATCGACAACAAGGCATCGAACCGCTTCACNGTGATAGAGGTCAATGCGCGGGATCGACCGGCGCTGCTGTTCAGCCTGGCCAATGCACTGTTCCAGTCGAAGGTGACGGTGCACAGCGCGCATGTCGCCACCTATGGCGAGCGCGCCGTGGATACTTTCTATGTGACCGACCTTCTGGCCGGGAAGATCGAGAGCAAGGCGCGGCTGCAAACGCTGGAGCGGCGGTTGCTGGAAGCGGCCGGTGGCGAGGTGGCGGAACTGGAGCAGGCTTGACGCTCGATTCCTGCGCAAAACTCTAATGGATTTCCATCAGGTCACCCGGCACGAGCAAAGGCAACAGACGGAGCATATCATCGCGCTCCACCGCCACGCATCCGGCGGTGGGCCTTCCTTCGGACAGGTGGAAGAAGATCGCGCTCCCCCGCCCCGGCACCGGGGGCGCGTCATTATGCCCCAGCACTATGATCACGTCATAGGCTTCATCGTTCCGCAGCAGATTTTCCGCCGAAAAGTCCCGCGGCAGATGGACGGGCCGGTTATAGGCCGGATCAGCTACGTCATCGGACCAGCCATCACCCTCCCGCACCCAACGCCAGGGCAGGCGGATATCCGCCGCCTCCACCTTGCCCCGCCGCAGCAACACGCCCCGGATCGGCCAGCGCCCCAGCGGCGTGCAGCCATCCCCTTCCCGCTTGTCCGCCGCCGCACAAACACCGCCGCGCCCGATCGTGCAGGACATCTCCATGTCACCGAAGGAAAGACGCCCCGCACCCGTGTCGACGCGGATGACATTCATAGCTGATGGCCGGTCCGGTCCCGCTTGGTGGCGAGATAGCGTTCATTATGGGGGTTGGACGGCAGGATGATGGGCAGCCGCTCCGCCACCTTGATCCCGGCGGTCTCCAATCCGGTCACCTTGTTGGGATTGTTGGTGAGCAATCGCACCTCCCGCACGCCCAGCAGGTCGAGCATGCGTGCCGCCACCGAAAAATCGCGTGCATCAATCGCGAAACCCAGCCGCACATTGGCGTCTACCGTGTCGAAGCCCTGATCCTGCAGGGCATAGGCGCGCAGCTTGTTGACGAGGCCGATGCCCCGGCCCTCCTGCCGCAGATAGAGCAATATGCCCCAGTTCGAATCCGCAATCTGGTGCAATGCCTGGTGCAATTGCGGCCCGCAGTCGCATTTCAGCGATCCCAGCACATCTCCCGTCAGGCATTCGCTGTGCAGCCGGACGACAGGCGGCGAGGAATCGCGCCGGCCAATGACCAGCGCAACATGTTCGCGCGGTTCATCGGGGCTGCGAAAGGCGATGATCTCCGCCATTTCGCTGGCCGACACGGGCAGGCGCGCGCGCGTGGCGATGGCCAGATGCACGGCATCGTCATAGGCGTCGATGTCCGCAGCGCTCACCTCTGCCTCGACGTCGCCGTCGGACGTCACGAAATAGGCCGGCAATATGCCCGCCAGCCGCGCCAGCCGCAGCGCCGCCTTGGCCGCAGACGGCGCTGCCAGCGGCTTTGCCATGAACGGCCCCTTGAGCGGCGAACCGAGGTCCAGAACCGGATCGGAGATCGCCGTCGCCACGTCGACATCGATCCAGGGCGCGCGCGCCACCAGCACCGGCATGTCGGGATCGGCCGCCGCCAATTGGTTGGCGAGCTTCAGCGTCTGCGCCCGCGCGGCCGAGATCAATATGTCGGCTTCAGCGCCCGGATCGAAGCCGGCAAGCGTCACCGCATCGGCCCCCTCCACCGCCATGAGGCGCAAGACCCCATCGGCGGCCTGCACCCGTACCGGCCAGCCCCGGCGCAGCGCGTCAATGGCGCGGGCGGCGGTGCGGGCGCTCATCAGAATGCAAATTCCGTGATGATCGGCACATGGTCGGACGGCCGCGTCCAGCCGCGGATGGGTTCGACCACGCGGTGGCCGACGGCCTTTTCCGCGACGTCCTGCGTCATCCACATATGATCGAGCCGTCGTCCGCGATCCGATTCCGCCCAGTCGCGGGCGCGATAGCTCCACCAGGTGTAGAGCCGCTGCGGCGCGGGGTGGAATTTGCGGCCGATATCAACCCAGTTGTTCGATTCCTGCAAGCGCGCCAGGATCTCGCATTCGATGGGCGTGTGGCTGACGACGTTGAGGAGCTGCTTGTGGCTCCACACGTCGCATTCCATCGGCGCGATATTGAAATCGCCCGTCAGGATGGTCGGCTTGTCCTCCAGCGTAGAGGACCATTGGATCATGCGCTCCAGGAAATCGAGCTTCTGCCCGAATTTCGGATTGACCTCCCGATCCGGCACATCCCCGCCGGCGGGCACATAGACATTCTCGATCCTGACGCCATTGTCCAGCCGAACGCCGACGTGGCGCGCCTCTCCATTGGCCTGCCAGTCCAGGCGATCATCTTCCCGGATCGGGACCTTCGACAGGATCGCCACGCCATGATGCATCGGCTGGCCGTTCAGCACCTGATGATTATAGCCATGCTGCCGAAACAGGCCCGCCGGGAAGGTGTCGTTCACCACCTTCGTTTCCTGCAGACACAGGACGTCAGGCGATTCCTCGGTCAGAAAGCGCTCGACAATTTCGAGCCGGGCACGAACGCTGTTGATATTCCAGGAAGCGATGCTGAGTGTCTGAGGCATGGCTGATCCACTAGGACCCTCCGCCGCCCCGCGCAAGAGTGGCGGATCGCTGATGACCGGTTGGGATATGGCCCGGGACGGAACGAAAAGGCCCCCGCTCCGGGGGCATGGAACGGGGGCCTCGATCGCGCCCTTGAAGCGCTTTGCGGCGGGAGCGGGGTTCCGGGTAACAGGGGGGAAATCCCGGTTTCGTCTCGCGCCGTGGAGTTCCTTCTAGGGTTCCGGATATGAGCCTCAGATGAACGATTTTGAAAAGTTTTCGGCCCGTCGCGCCTGTGCCCCGTTTAACCGCCAGCGGCGCGACCCTTGGGCCGCGGATCGATCCAGCGGAAAGCGGAATCGGCCACCGGCACCCCGTAACGCTGGTTGCTGAGCTTCACCGCCGTTCGGTTGTTCTGCGAATCCAGCGCCACCCAGCCATAGAGCTGCAGACCCGCCGGACTGGCGGCATCGCGTTTGAAGATCATGGTGATGGTGCCATATTCCGGCCGCTTGGGATCCCGGGCCTGGACGGACAATATCGTCGGGTCGCCGGTTTGGATCACCTTGCCGAATTTGGACAGGTCCTTGGACGGATCGATCAGCGCGCCCAGAGGCGAATTGCCGATCGGCCAGCGTTGCACCTGACGCACTTCATAATCGATCATCGTCAGCGCCTTGCCATCTCCGACGATCAACAAGGGCACGCCCTTCTGATATTGAAAACGGATCTTGCCCGGCTGCTTGAGGGTAAGCTGGCCCGTCAGCGTCTGGCCGTTGCGGTCGGTCTGGGCGAAATCGGCGGTCATGGTGGTGACGGCGCGGATATAGGCGTTGACCTTCGACAGGTCGGACTGGTCCGCCTGCGCGAGTGCCGGGATCAGGGGCGCCGCAAATGACGCGACGGTCAAGGTCAGGGCAGCCAGCGTCAGGGTGCGGGGCGCAGACATGCGCTTCATGCAATCGTCTCCGGTTGTTCAGGATGAGGATTCTAGGTGGCAGGGCTTGAACCCGCTGTGAACCCCTTCGTTCCTGTCGTGCAACGAACAGAACGATAAGGGTCGGAAGCAGCCGGACGGTCTGGCTGGTCCAGAACAGCCCAGTCCGCATCACAGCCAGAGAAAAACGGGAAGGGGGAGAGCGACATGGTCGCTCAATCCCCCTCTGCTCCCGCTTCGCCATTGCCGGTCTTTCCGGCGGCCCCTCTCCCAATTTATTTTTTAGGCGCTGCGGTGAGCGACCCCTGCTTAGTCCGATGCGACGACAAAAAAAAGGCTGATCCGAAGACCAGCCCGAAAGTTTTTAGGAGAGGATGCCTGAAAGGCAGGGTCTTTTTCATCCAAATCCCGTTCCTTCGCAAATGCGAAGAACCGAGGGACGATTGCATGAAACGCAATCATCCTTGGAAAATCGCGATTTTTCTCGGCACTGCCGGCTTTTGGCGCGAGGCCATTTCGCGGAATCACACGCAAAATTCGGTTTCAGAGCGAAATGGGCAGTGGTTTTTTGGCATCAGGCCAAATGAAATTTTTCTGCGCTCACGGTGTCAGAGCGGATTGCCATTCTCGTCACGCAGCACCTCGCGGCGGCCGACATGGTTGGGGGGGCCCACCAGCCCCTGCTCCTCCATCTGCTCGATCAGGCGCGCGGCGCTATTATAACCGATGCGCAATTGCCGCTGGAGCCAGCTTGTCGACGCCTTCTGATTTTCGAAGACGAGCTGGCATGCCTTGCGGAAAAGCTGCGCATCCGGGCTGTCGTCGCCCAGATCCACGCCATCCAGCGCAAAACTGCCTTCCTCCGGCTCCTCGGTGACGGCGGCGATATAGTCGGGCTGGCCCTGGGCGCGCCAGTGATCGGCCACCACGCGCACTTCATCGTCCGACACGAAGGGACCGTGCACGCGCATCAGCCCCTTGCCACCATGCATGTAGAGCATGTCGCCCTTGCCCAACAGCTGCTCGGCGCCCTGTTCGCCCAATATGGTTCGGCTGTCGATCTTCGACGTGACGAAGAAGCTGATGCGGGTCGGCAGGTTGGCCTTGATGACGCCGGTGATGACGTCGACCGACGGACGCTGCGTTGCGAGGATGAGGTGGATGCCCGCCGCGCGCGCCTTCTGCGCGAGCCGCTGGATCAGGAATTCCACTTCCTTGCCCGCCGTCATCATCAGGTCGGCAAGCTCGTCCACCACGACCACGATCTGCGGCAGAGGCTGGAAATCGAGCTGTTCCTCCTCGTAAATGGGCTTGCCGGTTTCGGGGTCGTAGCCGGTCTGCACCCTGCGGCCGAGCGGCTTGCCCTTCGCCTTGGCCGCGCGGACCTTTTCATTATAGTTGGCAAGGTTGCGGACGGAAATCGACGCCATCATGCGATAGCGGTCCTCCATCTGCTCCACCGCCCATTTGAGCGCCCGGATCGCCTTGGCCGGCTCCGTCACCACGGGGGAGAGCAGATGCGGAATGTCGTCATAGGTCGACAGTTCCAGCATCTTGGGATCGATCATGATGAGCCGCAACTGATCGGGCGTCATGCGGTAGAGCAGCGACAGGATCATCGCGTTCAGACCCACGGACTTGCCCGAACCCGTCGTACCGGCGATCAGCAGATGCGGCATCGGCGCCAGATCCGCGATGATCGGCTCCCCCGAAATATTCTTGCCCAGGATGATCGGCAGGGTCGCTTCCTGTCCGAACTGCTCGCTGGTGATGAGTTCGCGGAAGGACACGCCCTCCCGGTTCGCATTGGGCAGCTCGATGCCGATCACGGTACGTCCGGGAATCGTCGCGACGCGCGCCGAAAGCGCGGACATGTTGCGCGCGATGTCGTCGGCCAGCGCGATTACGCGGCTCGCCTTGATGCCCGGCGCCGGTTCCAGTTCGTACATGGTGACGACCGGGCCGGGACGAACCTCGACGATATTTCCCTTCACATGGAAATCGTCCAGCACGGATTCGAGCAGACGGGCATTGCGCTCCAGCGCAGCCTTGTCGATCTTCTGCCCCTGGCTGGCGGGGGTCGGATTAAGCAGGTCCGGTGACGGCAGGGAGCTGTTTCCGAACAGGTCGTCCTGGCTGACCGGCGCCATTGAGCGTTGCACGGGCGCGGGTTTGGGCGTCTGGATATTGATCGGCGGCTTGGGTTCGTTGGTCACGGTCCGGCGCGGCGTCGCGACGCGCTCGAACAGCTCGTCATCTTCATCCGCATCGGCTACCGGCACAGGAGCAGGAAGAGCGAAAGCAGGCCGTGGCAGCGCCAGGCGTGGCAGCGACGGTCGGCGCAGCGCGATGATCGGCTTTTCAAGAGCGAGGCTGCGATACCAGAGGACAAGACCCGCGATCAGCGTCAGGACGATCAGGATGCCGGTGATCCAGCCCTGCGCGGCTGGAGCCTGCGCGGTCAGGCTGGCGACGCCGCGTGCCGTGACCAGCGCGATGATGCCGCCCCAGCCCGACGGCAGGCCGACCAGTGGATTGGTCTGGAACAGCGCCAGCGCGATACCGAGCAGCACGATGCCGGCAAAACATTTGCCGAACTGCGCCTTCCACCCGCTCATGTCCTGATCACCCCACAGCCGTCGTGCCGTAATCGCCATCAGCGGCAGCACCAGCGCCACTGGCACGCCCAGCAGCCAGAGCAGGAAATCCGCGACCCAGGCACCCGGCGCCTGCATGATATTCTGCACATGATCGCCCGCCACCGTGTTCATTGACGGGTCGCTCGGCTGATAGCTGAGCAGCGCCAGCGCCAGGAACAGGGTCGCCAGCAACAGCGCAATCGCACCGATCAGCGCGCCGCTGCGGATCAGGCTGCGTTTCAGCATTTCACGCCATTCCGGCGTGCGTTTGGCTCCGCGGCCGACAGCCATGGCAGTCCTTGTCCCCCAAATGTTCCGTTTCGGCACAATGCGCCGGGGAGGGAGTCTCCGTCAAGAGTCCGGCCCTCGGCTCGTCTTGCGGACTCCGTAAGAATCCTCGGGCACGGATCAGAACGACAAAAAAGCCTGGCGAAAGGAGGCGTTACCATGATTGCCACATTGCCGGACATCAGCGTGCAGGATGCGCTGATGCGAGGGCGGCGAGCGCTGCGCCATCGACGCGCTGCACCGTCCACTCGTCCATGGACCGCGCGCCCAGCGAGCGGTAAAAGGCGATGGACGGTTCGTTCCAGTCCAGCACCCACCATTCCAGCCGCGCGCAATCCCGCTCCAGCGCCAGTTGCGCGAGGCGCGAGAGCAGCGCCTTGCCTGCGCCCAGCCCCCGCGCCTCCGGGATCACGAACAGATCCTCCAGATAGAGGCCGGGTCGCCCCTCGAAAGTCGAGAAATTGTGGAAGAAGAGGGCAAAGCCGATCGCGCGCCCTTCATTTTCCGCGATCAGCACCTCGGCCATGGGACGCGGGCCGAACAGATATTTATCGAGGGAGGCGCGGTCGGCCTTCACCTCATGGGACAATTTCTCATAGTCCGCCAGGGCGAGAATGAAGGCGTGGATCGTAGCAAGGTCGGAGGAAACGGCCTCGCGAATGGTGACGGACATGCTCTTCCTTTCAGGCAACGGACGGTTCGACATGGGGCGGTTCGGTCGGTCCTGCACGGGATGCGATGAGGCACCCCACCACGATCAGCAGCGCGCCAGCAAGGGTAGTCAGGGTGAGCCGTTCGCCAAAGGCAAGCCAGCCAATGATCGCCGCCCAGAGGAAAGCCGTATATTCCACCGGGATCAATCGCTGCGCCTCCGCCCGTGCATAGGCCCAGGCCAGCGCGGTGAGCGAGGTGAAGGCCAGCGTCGCGGACAGCAGCACCAGCGCCCATGACGGCGCGGCCGGCACAATCGGCATTTCCTGGGCAAGAACGGCGAAAAGGGCGAATATCGCCAGCATCACCACATGCTGGAAGAAGGCCACCTCGATCGGGGACGCAAGCTGCGCCTGCTGGCGCTGAAGGATCAGGTTCCAGGCGAATAGCACCGCCGACAGCAGCACCGCGCCCGCGCCCAGAAGTGCATTTGCATCATAGCTGCCCCGCATTCGCCCCGACAGGATGACGGCAACGCCGATCAGTCCCAGCAGAGACGCGCCAATGGCTCGTCGCCCGATCCGTTCCTTGAGCAACAGGGCGGCGAGATACAGGGCGATCAGCGGCGCGATGAAGGAAAGCGCGATGGCCTCGGCCAGGGGCATCCGCATGATCGCCCAGAAGAACAGGCTGGCCATGACCGCCACCACCGTCCCGCGCAGCATATGAAGTCGCAGCACGGTCAGATGGGGCCAACGTTGCCGCGTCAGCACCATCAGCGCCAGTCCCAGCAGGCTCCCCGCCATGGCGCGCCAGAACAGCGCATTGAACAGGCCGATGGAAAGGCTCAATCCCTTCATGGCCGCATCCATCACCGAAAACAGCGCTACTCCGACGCAACAGACCCCGAATGCGAGAGGAAATGCAGTCGCCGATGCGGCGCGGTGAGTATCGCTGCCCATGATATGCCTAATGGATGCAGAGCGCGGTGAGCCGGCTCCGTCAGTCGCGGTTCTTCCAGATCAGGCGCCCGACAGTCAGTTCGTCGATCTGGAGACGGGCAATGCGCGCCCGGCCGATGCGCATGCGGCCGACGGCGACTGCGCCGATGGCCAGAGCGCCCAGAGCCATTGCACCCAATGCCAGCGCTCCAATCGCCAGGCTGCCGATTGCTCCGGTGCCCAGAGCGGTCGCGCCGACCGCTGATGCGCCTCTCTTCTCCACGACACGGCCAGCCGGCATGACCTTGCCCCGTTCCACCGCCTCTTCGTCAGCATCAGGGAAACTGTCAGTCATTCCGCCGCTTCCGCCTTGCCTGCATCGGTCGTTTCGGCTTCCAGCTTCGCCGCTTCGATCTCCGCCGCCTTGGCTTCGACAAGGTTGACGATATGGTCGATCATGCCTTCGTCCTGGATCGTATGATCGGTGAGGCCGGACAGATAGACCATATGCTTGCCCGCCCCGCCGCCAGTCAGGCCGATGTCGGTTTCCCGCGCTTCGCCGGGACCGTTCACCACGCAGCCCAGGACCGACAGCGAAAGCGGCGTATGGATATGCTGAAGCCGTTCCTCCAGAGCCTGGACCGTGCGGATCACATCGAAACCCTGCCGCGCACAACTGGGGCAGGAGATGACCTTGACCCCCCGTGTGCGGATGCCGAGCGACTTCAATATCTCATAGCCGACGCGAACTTCCTCTTCCGGCTCCGCGGAAAGGGAAACGCGGATCGTGTCGCCGATCCCGGCCCAGAGCAGATTGCCGATGCCGATGGCGCTCTTCACCGTGCCGCCGATCAACCCGCCCGCCTCGGTGATGCCCAGGTGCAGCGGGCAGTCCACCGCTTCGGCCAGTTGCATATAGGCGGCGACCGCCAGGAAGACGTCGCTGGCCTTCACCGCCACCTTATATTCGTGGAAATCCTGATCCTGCAGCAGCTTGATATGGTCGAGCGCACTTTCGACCAGCGCCTCCGGACAAGGCTCACCATATTTTTCGAGCAGGTCTTTTTCGAGGGAGCCTGCGTTCACCCCGATGCGGATCGAACAACCATTGGCCTTGGCCGCGTCGACCACCTCCTTGACCCGCGCCTCGCTGCCGATATTGCCGGGATTGATGCGCAGGCAGGCCGCGCCCGCATCGGCGGCTTCCAAGGCGCGCTTATAGTGGAAGTGAATGTCGGCGACGATCGGCACGCGGGCAGCGCGGACGATCTGCTTCAGGGCAGCAGTGGACGCCTCGTCGGGGCAGGAGACGCGGATGATGTCCACGCCCACTTCCTCGCAGCGGCGGATCTGGTCGATCGTCGCCCTGACGTCATGGGTCGGCGTGTTGGTCATGGTCTGCACCGTGACCGGAGCACCGCCGCCCACCGGAACATTGCCGACCATGATCTGGCGACACTCTCGACGAGCAATATCGCGCCAGGGACGCAGGCCGGGATTATGGTCGGACATGAAAAAGGGGCTCCGTTCTGATGGAGCCCCTATAGGGATTATTGGATCAAGTTAGAAGCGTGCGGTGAGCGATGCGCCGATCTGGTCCGCATTGCCGCTGGTCTGAGACAGGGTGGTCGCCGTCACCGTCGCTGGCGCGGGATAATAGCTGTCGGGACGGATGATGTTGGCCTTTTCCACAAATGTATGGGCATAGCTGAGGTTCAGCGCAAAGGCCGGCGACAGGTTGAAGGTGGCGCCAGCCGTCAGCCATGCACGGTCGCCATCAGGCACGCGCGTCGTCAGATGCTGGGAATTGGTCGGCGTGCGGTCGAACATCGTGCCCGCGCGCAGCGTCAGAGCCGGGCTGACGTCATATTCCCCACCCAGGCTGACGCTGTAGCTGTCCCGGTAGTCCAGTTCCTTGTTGCTGGTGCCGGTGGCAGTCGTGATGGCGATGCCCTTGAACGTCGACCAATTGTACCAGCGGGCGCTGATCATCGCCCGCAACCGGGGCGTCAGGCGATGCATGAAACCGACGGTGACGATGTCGGGCAGGTTGAGCGGCGCGGACGCGTCCAACTCGCCATTGGCCGCAGCGATCGGTCCAAGCAGGCCCGAAATGGTTTGCGTGCCGGTCAGCTTGTGCTTGATCGCGGAACGGTAGGAAATGCCGACATTGGTGTCGCCATTGGTGTAGAACAGGCCCGCATTCCAGCCGACGCTCCAATCATCACCCTTTAGTCGCGCGAAGCCGTCGGCGGGCGCCAGGGGAGAAAGCTGCGGCAGGGCGTTGGTCAGCGTCGCCTTCACATATTGTACATCGACGCCGCCGCCGATCGAGAAATTGTCGTTGAGCTTATAAGCCGCGCTGGGCTGGATATTATAGGTCTTGAGGTTGGTGTAGAGCGAGTCATAGCGCCCGAAAACCCGTCGTCATAATCGAGCTTCAGCCCGAACGGGGCATTGACGCCAAGGCCCAGCCACAGCCGGTCGGTCGCCTGCGCCGTAATATAGAAGCTGGGAATGGGAATGACCTTTTCGAACGGCTGCCCGCCGTCATTGCCGCTTACCGGCACCCGTGCGCCAGGCAGGGTGGGAACGGTGCGATCGGTGCCGCGATTGGCCTGATGCGCGGACGCCATCAGCGCGATGCCGCCGATCGAGGTCTGGACGCCCGACAATTCCGTCATGGCCGCAGGATTGAAGTAGATGGTCGACGGATCGTCCGCCGCCGCGCCCGCGCCTGCCAAGGCACGCCCGGTTTCCTTGGGCGCCTGCTCCTGAAGGTAGAAACCACCTGCCAGAGCCGGAACAGGTGCCGCGCATATGCCCGACAACAGGAGGCTCGCAAGGATGGGGCGGCGGAAGGGCATGGTGAATCCTCTCTTCAAACTCGTCACTGGCAAATGGCGTTCGCGGCAAAGTGATCCGCTCAAAGCCTCGCCCTATTAGCAATATGGTTAAATTTTCGTTCGAAAAGCCCTAATTTGCGCCGTTTCTCGGCGTCCGGCGGTCAAAATGCGAAGCGACGCTACGGCAGGGAGCGAAAAAGCGGACCCTCTGCAGGCAAAAAAAAGCCGCCCCGAAGGACGGCTTGAAAGTTTTAGGAGAGGATGCCTGAAAGGCCTTTTCCTTTTGCGGTGCAGCGCTTTATTTCGCAAATGCGAAAAGCTGATGCCTGGTTGCGTTTCATGCAATCGTCACTGGTCTGCATGAATTCCGTAACGTAAATCTGGC
>JGI24741J21665_1000310_pt1 | contig 14539 bp, 16 predicted proteins | sample KBSCornC7_FD_21665 | JGI IMG/M metagenome (IMG submission 21665) | reverse complement strand
GGCCCGACATGGCGGCTGCGCGGGCGGCCGCGCCTTCCACGAGTTCAAGGCTGTGCGTCGGCACCACCGTTACGCGAGAGGGCCGGCCCGGCGCGTGGCCCGATCGCCCAGCACGCTGCAACAGCCGCGCCACGCCCTTGGGCGAGCCGATCTGCAATACGCGTTCCACCGGCAGAAAATCGACGCCCAAATCCAGGCTTGATGTACAGAACACCGCCTTGAGCATGCCTTGCTTGAGCCCGGTCTCGACCCAGTCGCGCGTTGCGCGGTCCAGTGAGCCGTGATGCAACGCAATCAGCCCCGCCCATTCCGGCCGCGCATTGATGACGGCCTGGTACCACAGCTCCGCTTGCGAACGCGTGTTGAGAAACACCAGCGCGGTGGTGGCACTTTCCAGCTCTTCCAGCACGTGGTGCAGCATCGCCATACCCAGGTGCCCGGCCCATGGAAACCGCCCTACACCGTCGGGCAGCAGTGTATCGATCTCCATGCGCTTGGGCAGATGGCCTTGCACCAGCGTGCCGGCGGCGGGCGTCGTCGCATCGCCCAGCGCGTCCATGGCTTCCGCCAGGTTGCCCAGCGTGGCTGAGAGGCCCCACACGACTAGCCCCGGTGACCACGTGCGCAGCCGCGCCAGCGCCAACTGCACCTGCACGCCGCGTTTGTTGCCCACCAGTTCGTGCCATTCATCGACGACGACCACCCGCACAGAGCCCAGGGCTTCACGCGCATCGGCGCGCGCGAGCAGCAACGACAGGCTTTCGGGCGTTGTCACCAGGGAGGTGGGCAAACGGCGCGATTGCGCGGCACGCTCGGCACTGCCGGTGTCGCCGGTGCGCTGCCCGAGGGTCCAGTGCGGCGCCAACGCCTGTGCGGCGTCGGTCAATGCGCGCGTGGTGTCGGCCGCCAGCGCACGCATGGGTGTAAGCCACAGCACCGACAACGGCGGCGCGCCGCTGCGCCCGCGCACTTGCGCCAACCGTTGCAGCGCACCGAGCCAGACGGCATAGGTTTTCCCCGCACCCGTGGTGGCGTGCAGCAGGCCTGATTCGCCGCGCGCCATGGCCGACCACACGGCGCGCTGGAACGGCATTGGCTCCCAGCCGCGCGCGGCAAACCATGCATCAAGATCGGGCATTGCGGGTTCGTTCATGACGGCGGCAGCAGGCTTTCCAGCGTCTGCAAGGTATCAGCTTCGGCAACGGGCTTGTCATGGCGCCAGCGCAGCATGCGCGGAAACCGCACAGCGATGCCGCTCTTGTGGCGCGCGCTGCGTGCAATGCCTTCAAAGCCGAGTTCGAACACCAGCGTGGGCGTTACGCTGCGCACTGGGCCGAAGTTCTCCACCGTGGTTTTGCGGATCAACGCGTCGACCTGGCGGATCTCTGCGTCGCTCAGGCCGGAGTACGCCTTGGCAAAGGGCACCAGCTTGCGCTCCGGCACGTCGGGCGGTGCATCCCATACGGCGAAGGTGTAGTCGGTGTACAGGCTCGCGCGCCGGCCGTGGCCACGCTGCGCATAGATGAGGACGGCATCGACCGAGAACGGATCGATCTTCCATTTCCACCACACGCCCACATCCTTGGTGCGGCCGACGCCGTAGCGCGCGTCGCGCCGCTTGAGCATCAGCCCCTCCACGCCAAGCTCGCGGGAGGCTTCACGCTGCTGCGCAAGATGCTGCCAGTCGTCGCCTTGAAGCAACGGAGACAGCTCCAGCGCCGGATGGATGCATTCGGCAATCACACGTTCGAGTTGCGCGCGCCGTTCACTTTGCGTGCGCTCGCGCAAATCCTGCCCTTGCCATTCGAGTAGGTCATACACCAGCAGCACGGCTGGCGCCTCTCGCAGCACGCGCGCGTTCAGCGTTTTGCGGCCGATGCGTTGCTGAAGCAGCGCAAACGGCTGGACGCGGCCCGCTTGCCACACCACGATCTCGCCATCGAGCACGGTACCGGAGGGCAAGACCTCCGCCATGGCGGACAGCTCGGGAAAGCGATCGGTGATGAGTTCCTCGCCGCGCGACCACAGCCATGCGCTGTCGGCCCGGCGCACGAGTTGCGCGCGGATGCCATCCCACTTCCATTCGATTTGCCATTCAGCGGGGTGGCCGAGCAGCGTGTCGAAGGTTTGCACGTCGGCCTGCAGCGGATGCGCAAGGAAGAAAGGATATGGGTGCCCGGTATCGAGCGCGTGGCCGTCGGCACTGGCATCGGCCAGCAGCGCGCGATAGCGCTCGGGCGTGGGTGCCTGGCCGATGTCGGTATAGCCCATCAGCCGTTGCGCGACGTGCTTGGGGTCGGTGCCGCCCACTTCGGCCAGCGCGCGCGTGACCAGCAGTTTTGACACCCCCACGCGAAACGCGCCGGTCATCAACTTCATCAACACCAGCCGCGCTTGCAGTGGAAGGCCCCGGCACAGTTCCGCAAGGCGAGGCAGTACCAGCTCGGGCGGCTGACCGCGCAATGGCAGCAAACGTGTTTCCATCCACTCGGCCAGGGTGGCGTCGTCTGTGTGATCCGCATCGGGCAGGACGAGGGCGATGGTCTCAGCCAAGTCGCCCACGGCTTGGTAGCACTCCTCAAACAGCCAATCCGGCAAGCCGGATGTGGTCTGCGCAAAGCTCGCGAGCACGCGCACGGGCACCAGCTGGCGGGGCTTGCCGCCAGCGAGGAAGTAGACCGCCCAGGCGGCGTCGGCATCGGGCGCGGTGCGCAGATATGCCACCAGTGCGGCCAGCTTGCCGTTGCTCGACGTGGTGGCGTCGAGCTGCGCGTACAGATCGGCAAAGGCTCTCATGGCGCGGGCGGATCCACTGGCGCGGACGTGTCGCGTGCTTCGGCTGCATCGCCTTCTTCGCCGTCGTCGCCATATTCGGTGGCGAAGGCGCGCGCATCCAGGCCACGCTCGCACAGCCAGCGCACCATCGGGGCCACTTGCCCGTGCGTGACATAGACCCGCGTGGCACCTGTGGCGTCAATGGCCTGTAGCAAGCCGGGCCAGTCGGCATGATCTGACAGCACGATGCCGCGATCGACGCCGCGCCGCCGACGCGCCCCGCGAAGCTGCATCCAGCCGCTGGCAAACGCATCGGCATAGTCGCCAAAACGGCGCATCCACGGCGTGCGTTGTGCGGATGGCGGGGCCAGCACGAGTGCGCGTCGCAAGTCTGCACGCGGCACGTCGGTCACAACTTGTGTGGGTGGGAGCGCAACGCCCGCGTGCCGATAGGCGGCGTCTAACTGCAGCATGGCGCCGTGCGAAACAATCGGCCCAATGCCGGTATCGAGCCCCGAGAGAATGCGCTGTGCCTTGCCGAACGCGTAGCAGAACACAACGCTTGCGCGGCCCGCCTCGGCATTGCCGCGCCACCAAGCGTTGAGCTGCGCAAAGATCTCGGTCTGCGGGCGCCAGTGATAGATCGGCAGTCCGAAAGTGGATTCGGTGATGAAGGTATTGCAGCGCACGGGCTCGAACGGTGTGCAGGTGCTGTCCGCCTCGACCTTGTAGTCGCCGGACACGACCCACACGTCACCGCCATATTCCAGCCGCACCTGCGCAGACCCCAGTACATGCCCCGCCGGATGAAAGCTCAACCGGACCCCGTGATGGACGATGGATTCACCGTACGGCAGCGTCTGCAGGGGGATGTCGGCCCCCAGCCGCGCGCGCAGCACGCCCGCCCCCGGAGCAGCAGCCAGGTAATGCTGGTGCCCGACGCGGGCATGGTCACTGTGAGCGTGCGTGATGACGGCACGGTCAACCGGGCGCCATGGGTCAATGTAGAAGTCGCCTGCCGGGCAGTACAGGCCGCTGGGCGTTGTCACGATCAGGTCTGCCGCGCTGGTCATCGCTCGCTCTCATTGGGTGCCCCTATCTGACGCCTGCGCCAGCGTTAACGCAATGGCTGCTTGCGCACGGGCTCGCCGCGCATGTCGGCCGGGCCGCCGGGGCCTGCTGCGGCATTGGTGCCCGAAGGATCATTGCTGCCGCCAGGCTCGCGCGATCCTACGGGCGTGTCCGTAGCCAGTGGGTCAGACGATTTTGGCGCAGATGCCGGCATGGTGTCCGGGTACCGTGACAAGGAGTGTTTTGCCGTCTTAGGTTGAGCCGCTGGTGCGGCGTCTGGCGATGCCGGATGCGGGGCAACGGGCTGTGCGAGCGAAAGCGCGCTGCCAGTCGTCGATACCAGGAAGAACAGCCAACCCGCTGCTGTTCGCTTTGTCACTCGTAATGCGTGATGCATGCGTGGCCTCCGTTGCGCTCCCGTGGCGGAAGCAGCCGGCATGCCCGGTCTGGTGATCGGTGGGTGCGGTGCAGTGAGCTTCGCGGCCCGCGGCGCCGGTTTGCCATGTCTTCAATGGTGGGAAAAAAGGGACGGTCGGCAGCCTCGGGGCAGTTCAGAAGTTGATCTGTATCAGCCAGCGAAGGCCAGCATCGGCGTACCGTGAAGCCTATTAGAAAGAGCCATTCAATAGGCTAAAACGGGGAAACGTCATGCTTGAACATCAACCGGACGAGGTGGTCGCCGCCACCCTTTGGGAACTGGAGTCCTCTGTGTCCGATGCGCTACCCAGAGGCGCGCTCGTCAGCTCTGCTCGTACCAATTGCGGCGGCTACGACGTCGCAGCGAGGTGGACGATGTCGACACTCCGTGGCAACCGGCAGGAATGTACGTTGGCAGTGCATTTCAGCTTGGCCGAGGCGAAGGCGTACTGCCGATTGAACCATCCGAGACGGGAAGAGATTCGCCGGCGGGTGGGCGAGTGGCTGTGCGTCCAGTTGGAGTTCCGGGGCTCGGAGCCGTGCGCAGACACAGGCTACGACTTGGCGCTCACCGTGCCCAACGCATTCTTCGTCGACGAGAGAGACGCCATCCGCGTAGGCCGTGAAGACCGGGAACACGATTTTTCGCTCCATCGGGGCGCATCACAGCCGCCATTGACGTGAGGGCCGCCGACTGGCGCTCTAAACGCCGGTTCGTTGTGCGCCGTCAACGCATGGAGTTACACAGCAGCTACCTTCGAATGGCGGCCCGTCAATGTGGGTACGCGGGAATACGGAGGCCTTATGCGCGAGCGGATCAACGAAGTCGAAAGGACTTGTCTACGTGAACTCCAAGATGCGCTCACAGAGACGCTGCCCCGTCGCGCCGTCTTGCGGCTTGAAGGGGATGAACTGGACGGAATAGATGTACACGCGTGGTGGATCGTGGAAGGCCCGCAAGGCGACAAGCAGGTCAATTCGATTTCATTCCACCTGACGGAGTTGATGTTGCAAAGCTACTTTCACCAGTCCGTCGACGCCCGTGCAAGTACATGCCGACGATTGAAGGATTGGGCGAGCTGGGCGCTCGAAGGCGCAGAAGAGACCGACGACAACGAGATGGGCTTCGATATCTGCGCGGTTGTACCCGGAGGCATTTTTCGTCCAAGCGTCGACGCACAACGGCCCTGACATCTCGGTCGCGGGGTGGGTATCCTTTTTGGGCCGGTGTTCGGGGGTGAAGCGCTGGATGACTACGTTATGCAGCGCTTCACCCACGCTGAGCGCTGTGGGGGAGCGGCACAGGCCAATCGACAGGCGATTGAGAACAGACGTTGCGGCAGACGACAATCGCCCGCAAAGCCTTGTAATACCGCGATTCTTGAGTTTTGTGCCGTTAGGCATAACGTGGCCGGCAACACAGGGGCTTAGTCTGGCTTTGCGCTAGGTCATAGGGTCATATCTCGCGCTTAAGAACACGTCGGGCATGTACGCAACGGCCTGCCCGGGCTAGGCCGATTGCAGTTGCGCCCAATACGCCCGCCAGTCTGCTACTGTTACCCATAGGGCCGCGCGGAGCTGAGTGTCGGTAAGGTCGGTGAGCGATTTCGCGTGGAACCGCCCCTCGCAAAGAGCCATTGTCGATGCTCGAAGGCCACCCCGAATACCCCACATCCGCATGATCTCCCGAATCATGCCGGTACGCGGCAAGCTTTCACCACGTGCGCAGGATAACCAGCCGTCCAGGTAAGACCGAGCCGCCCAGTACTGCTCGTGCGACAACTCGGTGTTGTCTCGCACATCCTCCAGGCCGCGCCCGTTGAGGTGGTTGCAAAGGGCCTTCCAAACCGTGCCGGCGTCTACGGCGCCTTCCTCTGCCAATTCGATCTGCAATGCGATGTGAGTGAGTTCTGCCCGCTGCTCGATGGTCATGCGTTCTCTGGCTGGTGCCGGCGGACTGGCGCAGCGTGCGCGGGCGGCCGACCCGCATAGGATGACCTGGCCGATTTGCACGTCGCCATTGCCGGCGGAAATGCTCTGCTCGATGTTCGTCTTGTTGCTCACTTACGTATCCCCCACAGCGGCGCGGGGCCGCTTGGGGAGGCTACGGTGCGGTGGCGGGGCTGTGGGTCAACGAGTGTGGCAACCCTAGCTGCGGAGCATAGTCCGCTCGTTGCCGAAGCTAAAGGCGCCTTTGTGCAATGCAACGATGATTTGCGATTGCCTCGCGCTCAAACAACGCCGGCCGCCAACTTACTCTGACTGGGAAAATGGTCGCAGGTGTGCCGGGGTGCAAGTAGGCAGTTCGTTGACATTTCTTTAACTATTAATTATCGCGCACTATTGGTTCCGTTTTGGTGTTGGCGATAATCTGAGTTCAAAAATCAGAATTTGAATCGGGGTATGCGGGTGCATACGCTGGACCTGCTGCCGAAGTGGGGGTCAGGTTTCTGTCTTCGGTGCCGCACAAATTGGCAGGTGTTGTGCGAATTAACTTAAACATCAAAATGGGTGAAACAATGTCAGTCACGCCATACACCATCTTTTGTGCAGCAAATTCGCAGTTTGCTATCGGTGTCAAAGACCGGATCGTAAATTCTCCTGTCATTTTGTGCGATACAAAATCTAATAAGGAAGAGCGTTATCAGTGGTTGATTCGGGAAGATAATACGATTGCTCTTCGAGTTGATCCTACTCTTATTCTTGATGCCGCGAAGTTGGCGGACTATCAGACGTTCTACCTTAGCGTCTACAACAGCCAGAAGATCCTTGATACACAAAAGTGGGTCTACGACGGCGACAAGCACTTCCGAAACGAAGGGAATCCGAATTTTGTCATCGACAATCAGGGCCGCGCGACCAGTAACGGAAATCCCATTATCGTTCATGCATACAATGGGTCCCCAGCGCAAGAGTGGAATCCAAAGAGTGATTTGAAACTCAAGCCGACCCGGTTTTTTTACGCGGCCAATAAACGGTTTGCCATCGGGGCCAAGCGTGCAATAGCCAACCAGCCAGTGGTTCTGCTTGACACGACGAACAACGTACCTCGCGATCTCTATGAGTGGATTCCGCAGGAGGACAATACCTTCGTTCTCAGCGCGGGAGGACAGACTTTGGCTTTGACTGCCGCTAGCGTTGCGCAACAACAGAGTATGTATTTGAGCGTCTATGACTCTAACAACGTGACGGCCGGTCAGCAATGGATCTATGACGATAACGGCTACATCCGAAATGTTCAGGACCCGACCTTCGTTATCGACAACAAGGGCAGCAGCCAGACCGACGGAAACACCATTTGGGTCTACAAGTTCAATGGGTCGGACGCGGAGCAATGGGTGCCGACGACTGATCTGAGCTTGGAGAAGAGCACGTAGGACGGGTAAACGCAGGCTACCTGGTCTGTATTTCCCCCACTACTTGGTGGTTCAGTTTCTCTTCTGGCTGCCGAAGGTGGAAGTACGCAGATAGCTCAACGGTCCCTACTATTGCGTGCTCTGCGTTTTCCGGCGCCTCTCCCGGGGGAGGGGCGCCAGCGCCCGAGTGTGCAGGGGCGCTTTTTTTCCCGGGGCAGGCTTCGGCGAGTGGAGGAAGTTTAAGTGCGGCCTTTGCGCGCCTTAAAGTACCCATAGCCGGTTGCGTATGGGGACTCAAATATTGCGCGAGCGCACAACGTCACGCGCCTGGGGCAGGCAATCGACAGATGCCCGCGCCGCAGTCAGTGAGAACTCTAAAACGTGACGAAAATGACGGCGGGGTCGCCGCTGCCGAGGTAGGTGGGTGCAAGGCAGTTTTGCCCATCGCACGTGGCGGATTGCACCGGGCCCTGCACCTGCGTCTGCCACTGGTCTCCTTTCCGCTGGCGCTCAAACTGGATCTTGCCACCCGAGCTCATCTCCCATGCGACTACTTTCGGGAAGTTCTGGCAGCCCGACTCGTTCGAATTGCTGTCATATATCTCGAAATCCCCTTGTTGGCCAGCTTTGACGAGGTATGTCGGCGGTCCTGAGTCATGCATACATTGGCTGAATTGCCGCGTGAGAGTGATATCTTTCCCGGTCATGTTGCCGAAATTCATTGTGTAACCTTCCCATTTCTCAGATGGTGACCGGACCCTTTTCGATTGTGCAGATAGGGGAAGGCTCGTTGAGCCAAGGGCGGCGCAGAGAGTGAGCACGGCAAACCTCAGTAGACGAAGTTTCATGGCTTCAAATTCCAGGTTTATGTCCAATCGAAAATGGCCTGTGCGATCTCGTTCGGCACAGGACTAAATGCAGTCGAGCTTGGCTAAGTCTAAGAACCCATTGATGCTGATTCTCATGAATTTTCCTTTGCTCTGATCTTCTCTGTCGTAATAAGGCCTACGCGTACCGAAGCTGGTTACGCCGAAGCTGTCATCGCTATTTTTCGAACTTGTCTGGCTGAATCTCCAGCTCAAGCGCCGTCGTAAAGCCACCGTCATTCAGACTGTGGACAACACGGCCTACCGACCACCCCGTCCCGTCAATCTGCGGCTTCCACCCGCTCACCTTCGCGTGTAGCGACGGAAACAACTCAGAGCGCCCGCGCGCCAGCGTGATGCTGAACGTCGCCACGCCGCGCTGGATCTTCTGCCACTCGGCCCGCGCCGCCCGCTCCGCGTTAGACGGTGACGCGCACGTGTGCCGCAGCACCTTCACGTTGTCAGGGTTCGGGTTGGTCTGCACCGTCTGCAGCTTCTTCCTTTCCCTTTGGTGGTGCGCTGCTCCTTCGTGGTCACGGCGTTGGATGCGTCAATGACCACCTCGCCGCGCACGCCGGCGCGTGTGTTCTGGTAGTGCGCCTTTACGCCGTTGTAGTTCTCCCGATCGGCACGCTGAACGTGTGCGTATCACCCGACGCGCGCGTGATGCTGACGGTGGGCAGCGGCGGGCCTGACCGGCTGGTCGGCTCGCCGGCGGGAATGAAGAGCAGCGTGCCGTTCTTGACGGTGGCAATGGCGTCGAACTCCTTCGCCAGGCGCGAGAGAAGGTTCGCATCTGACTCGCCGGTTTGGTCGACGTGAGCAATGACCTGGCCGGTCAGCTTCTTGCTCACGAGCCAGGTGAACTTGTTGCGTAGCGCGATGGCCTGGACGACTTCAGCGACGGTCTTGCCGGCGTAGGAATCTTCGCGGCGGGTGGTGAGGCCGCCGTCCATGTCGGCGCTGCGGGCGCGGATGACCAGGCGATCCGGCGGGCCGGCGTGCTCCAACTCGTCCACCTTGTAGGTGCCTTTGTCGACCAGGCCAGCGCCTTCCCAGCCGAGCGAGAGCGACAGGCGTGCCCCTTTCTCAGGCAGGTCGAGCTTGCCGTCGCTGTCGTCGAGCTCGATGTCGAGCTGGTCTGCCTCGAAGCCGGTGTTGTCGGTGAGCGTGAGCTGTTTCTATTGTGCCGTGCGCTTCGATGCGTTGGAGTGCATGCAGGATTTTCGGCGGCTCGATCTGGGCAATCGGGCGTTTGCCAATGATCGGGAAAACGAAGCGTTCGAGCCTGCTGAGAATGTTCTCTGCGTGCTTCTCGTTCCAGGTCGGCAAAAATTTGAGATGCCACTCACGTGCGACTGCCTCAAACGTATTTTGGGCAGCGCTGCGCCCCATGATTTTGATGGTTTTGCGCGCAAGCGCGGGATTGATGCCCGCTGAGATTTGCTTGCGCAGCGTCCAGCTTTTCTCGCGCGCGTCACGCAGGCCGACGTCTGGGTAGACGCCGATCGACACGCGCTTTCCTTTCTCGCCGATCCGATATTTGAGATGCCGCCACTTGCCGCCAGAGGGCGACACTTCGAGGTAGAGGCCGTTGCCATCGAACGGGCGTTGCAGCTTGTCGGTGGGCCTGGCGCTTCGAGTTGCGATATCAGTTAGTGACATTTGGGGGCAACTCATTTTGGGGGACCAAAGTTGCCCCCAATGTTGCCCCCAGAATTGTCGCGCTGCCAACGAATGGCAATGGACGACAGCAGGCGAAAATCGCCCGCAAAGCTTGGTAATGCCGCGATTCTTGAGTTTTTGTGCCGTTAGGCATAACTTGGCCGGCGAATAAAGCATAACGTGGCCGGCATCACAGGGGCTGAGCCTAGCTTGATGCTAGGCCATAAAGCGTAACTTGGCCCAACGGGGCGAAATAAGGCATAACGTGTCCAAATGGATTTCTTCCCGCCGAGGCGCGCGCAATGCGGGTCGTGGGAGGTCATAGCAACCGAGGTCTCCGAGTTGGGCGTTCGTCATTGGACCGTCTACGTACGGATCATGAAGACGCATGCTGCTGTTCCGCTCAGGCGGAATAGCACATGGGCCACGTGCGCAGGCCTGAAATCTGTGCGCCCAATCGAGCTGTGCACGACCCCCGACCCCTTCTGTTGAACTAATCTTCGGTTCGTAGATAGGTGTCGAATGGTTTGCTTCTGCATTGTCTAATAGAGTATGACGCTGTCTATTAGACAGCAGGTGCACAAGTGACCAACCCCTTAGTTCAGCAGACCTTTCCTTCATGGGCTCCGCCCCCACCCTTCGGCTAGCCTATCAAGTTCAACGGCGAAGCCTTCGTAGACCCTGAGTCCGCTCGAAGGACAATTTTCTGTGCACGTGCGGCGTCAAAGCTGTCGCCGCCGGAGCGTGAATATCGCCTCGATTCAGAGCGAATGGTGAAGCACGCCAACACGATCATGCGGGAGGTGACTGGGGATCGCACCGTATGCAGGGAAAATCCATAGGGCACTGCGCGGATTGCGAGCTGCCGCAGGAGGCAGGCACGGTGCGCGAGGCATGTGCTGTTCAACAGGAGTTTGATGAAGTTCGCACCTTGCTCGGTCGCGCAATCATGCGTAATGATTAAATTTCTTTGAGATTGCGTGTCGTAGTGGGGTTGTTAGAATCGCGTGCCTTTTTCATCCACTCCAAGTTCACGCATTCGCGCATGCCCATCCTGAAATTCATCAAACGCTTTGCGGTTCTAGCGATACTCATCTCGGCAGTTCTGGCGACTTCTGGGTGCACGGCGGTCATTGGAGCATCGCTCAGATACGCGACGGCCACGACGGCATCGACGGAAACGTATGTTGTGGATGGTGAGCCGGCTGCTGTCCTGTCGCAACTCAATGGCTTGATGAGGGGCGGGGATAAAGTCACTCAGTTGAATTCAAATATGATGGTGGCGAACATCAATGAGGAAACGTATCGCTACACCATGTCCGTCTCACCGTCTCAATCGCAACCCGGAAAGTCGCAGTTGCAACTGAAAGTGGAGTTGACTGGCGACTGGGAGGGGCGTGGCTGGCACTCATGCAAGGACGAATCGCAAGCGTTTATGAAGCGGTACTCCGAGAAGGCCGGCTCTGCGGTAGCGCTTACATCCAGTAGGTAATCTCGGGCGGCCGCTTGACCTCTCTGGGCAGGAATGACCGGTGCAGTGTTCGGCGATGCCAGCGAGTTGACCGCCACAGAGAGTATTCTGGAAATGAGCCTCCACGAGATAAGTCCGTACAAGTGGCCCGCTGAGCAGTCACAAAATTGCTAGCTTCCTTTGCGTTGTCGTCCCTGAGTTTCCTACTTGCCAAACGGCAGGAGCTTTTGATGGCTCGCCCATGCCGTCTTGGCAGTCGGCATTACTGCGTAAAGATATCCTGGCCGTGAGCGCGGCGACACAGGCTCCGCCGAAAACACCACGCAAGCACAACAACGAGGTCAGGCTGTGGTTTCTCTGTCGAGGGAGATTGTCGGCGAATGACCGCCCACCCAACTCCAGAAGGGTGTATCAGCGTCTAAAACATGGCATTGCTCGCGTTAAACTCCGTACGCCTTGCGCCACGCATTAGTTGCGCGCACGGGCACCCGGAAATTGTTGCGATTTGATAATGTGGGCGCACCTGGCCGACTCTAGAAATCCCGCTATAAGCGCATTGACCGGGAGGCAGGGGGCTCTGTCCAACGGGGCAGAGATACAAAACAACAATTAAGAGTCTCAACGATGATATTCAAAGGTCGAGTTGCGCGAGCCGTCACGTGGTTCGTGGGTATTGCCATTGCCTGTGCCGGATTGAGCGGATGTGGTGGGGGTGATAGTGCTGGTGCGAGCAATGATTGCAGCGGTGGTAAAAACGTCTACACGAACTTAACTTTCGTTAATGCTTCGTTGGCGTTGTACGTCGGGAAATCCATCACACCACAGACGCCCAGCACGCCTGGTGTTCCTGCGTCGTGTATGGGCTCTACGAACTATTCCTTGGCATCCGGCCAGATGCCGCCGGGTCTTACCCTGAACTCCAAAACCGGAGCTATCACCGGCACCCCAACGCAGACCGGAATCTACTCGTACCAAGTTCGGTTGACGCTGGATGGCTTTACTGGGTCGGTTTCGAACGGCGTCTCTGTCGACGTCGCAGATACTGGCTTGTTCTCTGTCGCGGCATGGAAGACCGCAAACTCCAATCTGCCCATGACGGACGACTTCCGGCTCGACGCGCTCGGAAGTCAGCTTGTGTCCCTGGTTGCAGGGTTCTATTCGCACACGATGGACACATACGTCTCTTCTGATGCTGGAAAAACCTGGGGCATCCAGAGCATCGCTGGACCACTGCCGTTCACCAAGGGATTCTCGACCACGTCGGATGGAACCTCGCTCTATTACTCCGCAGGGGCGACCACCGCCGGAGCGTTCCCTGGCGGCGTTTGGAAGTTTGACGGGACAACGTGGACGCAGCGCACCGCTACCGGATTTCCGGCTCGCAAGCATCATGCTCTGGTCAAACTCAATGGCATTCTGTATGCCATCGGCGGCATTTCATCGGCTGGTACATATCTCGGCGATGTTTGGCAGTCCACAGATGACGGCGCGACCTGGACATACCTCAGCACCCCCTTCGCTGGCAGAGCGGATGTCTGCGCTGTGGCTTTCCAGGGTCAACTGGTTGTGGCTGGTGGCGCGGGAGCGAATACTGCCTATGTCGACGTTTGGGCGTCTGCTGACGGCATATCGTGGCAGCGCCAGCAGGTTGCGCCAGCCAACAGTCCGTTCTTTGCGGGCGTCGTTGGCCCGCAATGCGGTGTCGCTAACGGCCGGCTCTATGCCACGCAAGACTTCAGTGTGGTGTCCTCTGCAGACCTGAAGACATGGAACTTTGAGCCTTTCATGATGACATCAAATCGAGTTCCTGGAATGGCGGTGCTGAACGGCGCACTCTATTTTGCGAATGGCACAGGCACATCGATGCGAACGTTGGTAACGTCGGCGCCGTAGCACGGCTCTCGGCGGCATGGCGAGGTTGAGAGCATCGGTGCAAAGACGGCGCGTTCCCTCGCCATAGCGGTCTGCAGCTATTTGGGCTGCAGACCGAACCAGTCAAACAAATTCAGGGTTGAAGAGAGGTGGCATGCTCGTTCGCGTGCGGCGGTTGCCGCCCGACTGGAAGACTGAGATTTGCAGCGGATACGAGCAGCTTCAGTTATCAATATTTGCATCAACTGTAAGTGAATCCGTTTAGGTGGATTGACACCTTGCTGTAAACCATCCTGGCTGGAAAGGCATTGCTTGTCGCGTGCCGCTGTGCTTGGCGATGGTGGCGGCCATCCTCGTGTTTTTCGTCAATTCTGTGCCGTTCATTGTCCGCGCGTCGACGAGCATGTTCGGCATTGTGTTGTGTATGGGCTAACGCTCAGGGGCCATCGGCTTTAACTGCAAGCATGCGAGAGACGAGATGAAGTTTGAGCACATCGAACCGGACGGAAATTACCAGCAAGCAATTGCGGCGTTTAGGTCTTCGACCCATTCCACATCGTCGTGCCGGCTTGTGCACTACGCGGGTGTCGATAAGCCGAACGCTAAGGACGTTGATGCCAGAGAGGTTGAAGCTGAGATTGCTGCCTGCGTCGCTGAAGGGTTCTACGTCGACTGTCTATTTGAAGGCAACCGACTGTTCATCTTGGTACAAGAGCCCGGCTGCCCGATTCCCTCTTGGGGGCAGGTCAAGGCTGAAGATGCCATCGTGGACGTTGAAGCGCTTTTGGAGGCAGCCCGCCGGCGAGGCTCGCTTTGACCCAATTCGGCCAGAAGCCGACGTTGCCTATCATGTGCACCTTCATCTTCGACAGTTGACAACATGAACAACGAGAAGACCCGCTTAGTGCGACTATGAATCCAAGAACCGTTCACGAACTGATGCGTAAGCATTTTGAACCGCCCCGGGATTTGAGGAGGCTCCAACTCTTGAGAGAATGGAGCCATGAACAAGACGAACAAATTCTCACCCGAGGTGCGCGCGGTGC
>JGI24741J21665_1000309_pt1 | contig 14619 bp, 10 predicted proteins | sample KBSCornC7_FD_21665 | JGI IMG/M metagenome (IMG submission 21665) | reverse complement strand
AAGGCCGCTGGAGCGGTCGGACGCTTGCCAGATAGACACCGCTATCTGGCTGCGCGCCCTCTCTCCCAGCAGCCTTTTTCGTCTCCATCTCGACCTCACTAGTAATGGGTCTGCACCCTAAAACCCATCAGGCAAATCGATCGGCCCGACCACTTCCCGATAGCGCGTGATCGCGTAGCGGTCGGTCATGCCGGCGATGAAATCGGCGATGTGGCGGCTGAGCCAGGGCTCGTCCGCGGGTAGCCGCGCTGCCCAGTCGCTCGGCATCAGCGACGGGTCGGCATGATAGGCGGCGAACAGTCCGGCGACGACATGCCGCGCCGCTTCCGCCGCGGCCAACTGACGCGGGTGGTGATAGAGATTCGCGTACATGAACTGCTTCAGATCGCGTTCGTCGTCGCGCATCCGCTCGGAGAATGTGATCAGCGCCCTGCCCGCATCGCGCGCATCGTCGGCCGACGTCACCCGCGCATCGGCGATCGCCGCGCGGCTGGTCTCGATCAGGTCCATGACCATCCCGCCGATCTGGCCGCGGATCAACTCGCCGACGAGCCGATCCGGGGGCACATCCGAGAAACGTACGCGGCATTCGTCCCAGCGCGCCGCGATCATCGGCAAGTCCAGCAACTGATCCAGGCTCAACAACCCGGCGCGCAACCCGTCGTCGATGTCGTGATTGTCATAGGCGATATCGTCGGCGATCGCCGCCACCTGCGCTTCCAGGCTCGGCCAGTAGCCTAGCTCGAGCGGAAATTGCTCGTCGGCGCGGGCCAGCGCCCATTGCGGTTCGATGATCGGTCCATTGTGCTTGGCGAGTCCCTCCAGCGTTTCCCAGGTCAGGTTGAGGCCGGGGAACCGCGGATACGGGCTGTCGATCTCGGTCAGCGTGCGCAGCGTGTTGCCGTTATGGTCGAACCCGCCGCGGTCGCTGAGCGCCGCCTCCAGCGCATCCTCGCCGGCATGACCGAAGGGCGGGTGACCGATATCGTGCGCCAGGCACAATGCTTCGGTGAGGTCTTCGTTGAGGCCCAGCGTGCGCGCGACGGTGCGGCCGATCTGCGCGACTTCCAGGCTGTGCGTCAGACGGACACGGAAATGATCGCCATCCGGGGCCAGGAAGACCTGGGTCTTGTGCCGCAGACGGCGGAAGCTGATCGAGTGGATGATGCGGTCGCGATCACGCTGAAACGCGTCGCGCGGCCCCCGCGTGGTGGTTTCCGGTTCGGGATAAAGCCGCCCGCGGCTGTCTTCGGGATGCGAAGCGTAAGGTGCGGGCGTCTTGCTCATCGCGCCCGCCTGTAGCGGCGGGAGTATGGGAAATCTAACCGATACTTGCCGCGAAAGGCGCCCACCTTCCAACGCCTCCCCGGCGAAGGCCGGGGCCCAGCGGCGATGGCCGTGGTTAGGCGGGTAGGCCCTCGCAATGTGCGCGAAACTAGGCCCCGGCCTTCGCCGGGGAAGCGTAATTTATGACAAGGCGCGAAAGAACACCCATGCGAGGGTTAGCGAACCTGAAAGCGAAAACTACTTCCCGCCGCCGAGGCGATCGACCTTTTGCCCCTTGGTGCTGGTGAAGACGAACCCCGACAAGCCGGCCTTGGCCATCTGATTGACGAAGGCTTGCGCCTCGTCCTCGGACTTGAACGGTCCGGTCAGGACGCGGTTGGTGGCGCGCAGCGGCGTCGACCATCCCTGGCGGTTGCGGAACAGATCGGGCGCCTTGGCCTTGAGCCCGTTCCAGGCCTTTTCCAGCGCCGCCTGGTTGGCACCGCCAGCTACCTGCACCCAGACGCGCGCGGGATCGCCTTTGGTCGCTGCGTCAGCCTTGGCGCCCTTGGCGTCGGCGGTCTCGCATTTGGCCGACGCCTTGCCTTTCGCGCCCGATTTGCCGCGCGTGGCGGCGACCTGATCGGACCGGCCGCGCGTTCCAGCTTTGCCCCTGGCCGGCGGCAATGGGCAGCCATTCTTGTCGAGCGCCACTTCTTCGGTCTTCGCGTCGCGCGCGGCCTTGGCGTCCGCNGTCTCGCACCTGNCGGCCGCCTTCCCTCTCAGCGTCGCCCTGCCGCGCGTCGTGGCCCTGCCCTTNGCCGGCGGCGGACATCCGTTGTCGTCGAGCGCGGCATTGTCGGCCTTGGCATCGTCAGCCTTGGCATCGCGGCCGCCCTTCGCGGCCGCGACCTCGCATTTGGCGGTCGATTTGCCCTTCGCCGTCGCGCGCCCGCGCGTCGTCGCCTTGCCCTTCCTCAGCGGAGGGCATGCGGCCTCGTCCGACGCGGCGGCATCATCCTTCGCCGCGTTGGCGTCGGCGAGCGGCTTGCCGTTGCGCCCCTTGGCGGGCTTGCTGTCGCGCGCGTCCGCGGTTTCTTCACCCGAAGTCTTGCGCGTCGTCGATCTGGTCTCGGGCAGCCTGGCGGCGGGTTTGGGTTGCTCCACCTTCGCCTTGGCCTCGGGCGTGGCTTCGAGCGGTTTGGGCGCCGGCGGCGGTGGAGGAGGAGCCGCGCGCGTCGGGAGCGGCGCGACGCCGAGTTCCGAGCCCGGCACCGAGATTCCGGCGATGATCCTGGCGAGCACCGTGTCCTCGCTGACGCGCGAGGTCGCGGTCGGCGCCGGGCTGATCCCAGCCTCCGCCGCGGTCGGGCGATCGGCTACGCCGCTGGCGGTGTTCGTGGCGCTGAAGCCCGGCGCCGGCGCTGGCGCCGCTGCGACCACCACGGGTGCTGGCAACGGCGCTGGAGGCGGAGCCGCAACGGTCGCCGGCGTGGGAGCAGGAGTTGGCTTGGGAGACTCCGCGACCTTAACCGGCGACGGCAAAGGAATTGGCGCCGGAGTCAGCCCGGTCGCAGGTTTCGGCACGGGAATCGGCGCGGCATAGGTAACGCGCGGTGACGGCTGGGGCGCGGACGTCGGTGCCGCTTCCGGCGTCGCCGAGGATGGCGGGTTCATCGCCACCTCGACCGGCGGCGCGGGCTTGGCCGCCGGTACCGCCGGCGCGAGATATTCGTACTTCTTGCGTTTCTTCTTCTTGCCGGTGTCCTCCGGAACGGCTGGACGCGGGCGAGGTTGCTCCACCACCGCGAGGACCTTGGGCGCGGTCGGATCGGGCCCGAGTCGCGGCAGCGCCGGGATCATCCGCGCGTCGGCGACGCGTTCGGGCGTCGCACGCAACTCGCCGAAATTGACCGCAAAGGCGCGGTCGGCGGCCGACAGCATCGGCAGCCGGTCGAAGAACGGGGCCAGCCCAGCGCCAAGGCCCGGCGACATCATCGAATTGGCGATTTTCTGCGCGCCTTCACGGTCGCCGCTCATCGCCAGAATGAACGCGCGGTCGCGCCACGCCGCGCGATCGCTCTTGCGAAGCAGGGCATCGAGCAGATCGAGCGCTTCCTTCTTGCGCCCCGAAATCCCCATCGACAGCGCATAACGCCGCGTTATCTCGTCATCGGCTCCCGTCCGCAGCGCCAGGCGGTAGTCCCGCTGCGCGCGTTCCTGTTCGCCGATCAGATCATAAGCGAGGCCGCGATCGCCGGCATATTTTCTGGGATCGAGCCCGCGCGCCTCGGCTTCCTGGAATAGGCGCAGTGCTTCGCCGGGGCGCTCGGCACGCACCAGCAAGCTGCCGAGTCCGGCCTTCACTCGCGGATTGAGCGGATCGAGTTTTTCGGCGCGGCCGAAAAATCCCGCCGCCGCGGTGTTGTCGCCCATCTTGAGCGTCAGTTCGCCGGCGGTGACGAGCGCTTCGATGTCGAGCGGATTGGCCGCGAGCAGCCGCATGTCGGCGGCCAACGCGTCGGCATCGCGATTTTCATCGGCGGTCTGGGCAAAGCCCTGTCCGCCGCTCATTGCTATAACAACTGCGGCTAGGCCGAGAGCACGTCGGAACATCATATTGGATGTCAGCCTAAACCGATCGGCGGCTGAACGGGAAATGACCTTGGGTTTCACGGGCGGCAGGGCGGGGCGCGGCGACGATGAACGCAGCCGGCGCCCCGCAAATCGGCTTACTGGTTGTTCTGACGGTGCAGGAAGCGCGGGATATCGAGCGAATCCTTGCTCTCGCTCTCGTCCGCTTCGGAGCGCGAGCCGCCGCGCGCGACACTCTGCATCCGCTCGAACAGTGTACCGCCCAGCTTCATCCGCGGCGCCGGCGGTGCTTCCGCCTCGTCACCGGTGGAGATGGCCGGAGCCTCTTCGGCGCTTTCGCCCGGCGACAGCCAACCCGGCGTCTCCTTGGCTTCAGCCTCGGCGGCCGCAGGTGCTTCATATTCGGCAGGAACGGCCACATCGTCGACCGCGACCTCGCTGCCCAACACCAGCTCGTCGGCGTCGGCTTCCGGCGCGGCGGTGTCCGCAGCCTCGACCGGAGTCTCGAGATCCAGCGGCTCCGCGTCGGCTTCAGATGCTGCCTTCGCTTCGGGCGCTGGCTCCGCTGCAGCCGCCGGAATCACCGATTCCGCCTTGCGGCCGAAACTGAACGCGCGGGTCGCGGGCTCCGCCGCAGCGGCAGCCACGGCGGCGCTGTCGGCCTCGATCCCGGTGGCGACGACCGACACGCGGATCTTGCCTTCCAGGTCGGGGTTGAACGCCGAACCCCAGATGATGTTGGCGTCTTCGTCGACCAGTTCGCGGATATGATTGGCCGCTTCGTCGACTTCGAGCAGGCGCATGTCCTCGCCGCCGGTGATCGAGACGATGACGCCCTTGGCGCCCTTCATGCTGACGCCGTCGAGCAGCGGATTTGCGATCGCCTTGGACGCGGCTTCGATGGCGCGATTGTCGCCCTCGGCCTCGCCGGTGCCCATCATCGCCTTGCCCATCTCCTGCATCACCGAACGGACGTCGGCGAAGTCGAGGTTGATCAGACCGGGCATGACCATCAGGTCGGTGATCCCGCGCACGCCCTGCTGCAGCACTTCGTCGGCCATTTCGAAGGCCTGTTTGAACGTGGTGTTGGCGTTGGCGACCAGGAACAGATTCTGGTTCGGGATGACGATCAGCGTATCGACGTACTTCTGCAGTTCCTCGATACCGGCTTCGGCCGCCTTGGCGCGGCGGTTGCCCTCGAACGCGAACGGCTTGGTCACCACGCCGACGGTCAGGATGCCCATGTCGCGCGCCGCCTTGGCGATGACCGGAGCGGCACCCGTACCGGTGCCGCCGCCCATGCCGGCGGCGATGAAGCACATATGCGCGCCTTCCAGCGTCTTGGCGACGCTGTCGATCGCTTCCTCCGCCGCGGCACGCCCGATTTCCGGCCGCGCCCCCGCGCCGAGACCCTGTGTGATCCGCACGCCGAGCTGGATCTTCTGTCCCGCCTGGCTCTGCTTGAGCGCCTGCGCATCGGTGTTCGCCACGAGGAAGTCGACGCCTTGCACGTCGTTCTTCATCATGTTGGCGATGGCGTTGCCCCCTGCACCGCCGACCCCGATCACCGCGATGCGCGGAGTCAGTTCGTCTACATCCGGAGGAAGAAATTCAACCATTACGCGTTCTCCGACATGCTCCGCCCCCCGGAACACCTTATGCCCACAACTTCTTGCACCATCGCCCACTTACTATCCACTACAAATGGGGGTCGATGACGCATTTCTTTAATAATTCGCCCGAGCCGTTCTGATCAGGCGACGGAAGATCGATATCGGCGACGGACGGTGCACCATCTGATGCTCGCCCGATGCCAATGACCTGAGGTCGATCGGGTCGGTCGCGGCATGGTGGACCAGCCCCGCCAGGGTCGCGAACGCGGGTCCCGAATGCGCGTCGGGCAGGCCGGCAAGCCCGCGCGGCCGCCCGACCCGAACCGACCGGCCGAGCGCGGATTGCGCATAATCGGCGATACCCTTGAGCTCCGCGCCGCCGCCGGTCAGCACGACCTGGCGCCCGACATTGCCGTCGAACTTCATCGCGGTCAGCGCCTTGCCGATCTCTCCCATCAGCAGTTCGAGCCGCTGGCGGATCACCGCGATCAGCTGCGCCTTGGTGATGCGCGGCCCCTCGCCCGCGCCGTCGTCGCTCAGCGGCGCGATCTCGAGCATCTCGTGATTGTCGCGCGGCGTCGCATTGGCGCAGCCGTGGAAGCACTTCATCCGCTCGGCCTGGGCACGGCTGGCGCCGAAGGTCGAGGCGATGTCGTCGGTGATATCGCTGGCGCCCATCGGCACGGTGACCAGGCCGACCAGCATGCCGCCGGCGAACAGCGACACGTTGGTGATCCCGGCGCCCATCTCGACCAGCGCGGTGCCCAATTCGCGTTCCTCGGCGCTCAGGCAGGCGAGCCCGGTTGCAACCGGCGCGGCGATGATCGACTTCACCTCCAAATGCGACTTGGCGACGCACAGGCCAATATTTCGTACCGGCGATCCGTCGGCGGCGACGACATGGATATGGACGCCCATCCGGTCGGCATGGAGGCCGAGCGGATTCTTGACCCCGGTAATGCCGTCCAGCGTGTAGAGCGCGGGCTGAGCGTGGAGCACCATGCGGCCCGCGGGATCGATCGATTCCCGCCCGGCGCGCAGCAGCGCGTCGATATCGGTCTGTTCGATCCGGTGCCCGCCCATCTCGAACTCGATCGAGGCGACATCGCTGACCAACCCGCCGGCGGAAAAGCCGACCCAGACATTCTCGATATTGGTCTGGGCGATGCGCTCGGCCTGTTCGACCGCTTCGCGCACCGCGACTTCGGTCGCCGCCATATCGGCGATGCAGCCGCGCCGCACGCCGCGGCTTTCGCGCTGACCGGTGCCGAGCACGATCAGCTCGCCGCCGCTGCCTTTCTGCGCGATCATCGCGGAAACCTTGGACGACCCGATATCGAGTGCCGTGATCAGCCCCTCCGGCGGTGTCTTGGCCATAACTCTATTCCCCCACTCAAACCTGGTCGCGCGACGCCGCGCGATCCGTCGACGCCGGCGCCGGCGTCGACATATTGCCCTTCGAACTGGTCGGAACCCCAATCCGACTCGATCCGTCGGGCTTGCGCGCCACCATTCGATCCGGGTCGCGCATGTCGAACTTTAACCATCCTTTACCCAAAAGTCGAAGCGTACCATCCCTCTCCGCAAACAACCGGAGCGCCCGGGCAGCCTCATCGCTTCCCTCGGGCAGCGACAAGGTCTCTCCGGTGTCGAACAACAGGTCCCAGCGGCGGTTGCCGACCCAGGTCGCGGCACGCACCTTGGGTTTGAGCGCGGGCGCGGTGGTCATCAGGGTCTGATAGGCCGGCTCCTGGCGATCGGCGCCGGGGCCGATCACCAGCGGCAAATCGGGCATCGCGTCCGCCGACACCGGCTCCAGATAGACTCCGTCGCGATCGATCAGGCTCAGCGTCCCCTGATTCTGCCATACCGCCGCCGGCGTGCGCTCGACGATCCGGATCAGCAAGGTGTCGGGTAGGCGCCGGGAGACATGGGCATCCTGCACCCAGCCATATTGCAGCAACTTGTCGCGGATCTGGTTGAGGTCGACCAGCGGCATNGCGCGCGATTTCTGTTCGAGCGCGACGGCATAGACCGTCATCTGGTCCATCCGCTTGACGCCGCGAATCTCGATCTGCTCGACCCGGAAGCCGGCATTGCCCGCCTGTTCGGCGACCGCCGTGCCGACCGCGCCGGGAATGCCGAAGATTTGCGCGACGACCAGCGCCGCACCGACTGCGAGCGCGAAGATCGACCAGGTCGCGATGCGCTGCAACGTGTGCTGGCTGATCGGCAGCCAATCGAGAATACGGTCGACGATCGAGGGCTTCTTCTGCTTGCGCTTGGCCGAGGGCCGGCGTGCGGTGGGCCTCCCGTTCTTGAGGGGGGCACGGCTCATGCCAGCGCCTCGTCGATGATCATCTGCACCAGCGCCGGATAGGAGATGCCGAGATGTCTCGCCTGTTCGGGCACCAGGCTCAAGGGGGTCATGCCGGGCTGGGTGTTGACCTCGAGCAGGAACAATCCGTCCTCGCCGCGTTCATCGTCCCAACGGAAGTCGGAGCGCGACGCGCCCCTGCAGCCGAGCAGATGGTGCGCCTCGAGCGCGAGCCGCTTGCACGCCTCGGTGATCGCGTCGGGAATCTGAGCCGGGAAAACATGCTCGGTCATGCCGTCGGTATATTTGGCGTCGTAATCGTACCAGCCCGATTTGGGCTTGAGCTCGGTCACGCCGAGCGCGCGGCCACCAAGGATCGCGGTGGTCAGCTCGCGGCCGCGGACATAGGGCTCGGCGAGCAGTTCCTCGAATTCCTGCCACGGGCCGGCGACGTCGCGGCCGATCGGGTTGCCGTAATTGCCGTCGTCGGTGACGATCGCGACGCCGACCGACGAGCCTTCGTTGACCGGTTTCAGCACATAGGGCCGCTTGAGCGGATCGCCCTCGAATACTTCTGCCGACTTGACGATCCGTCCGCCGGGCATGGGAATGCCGTGCGGCGCCTGCTTGGTCAGCACCTTGTCGATCGCGATGACCGAGGTGACCATGCCCGAATGGGTGTATTTGAGGCCCATCAGGTCGAGCATGCCCTGGACCGAGCCATCCTCGCCGGGCGTGCCGTGAAGCGCGTTGAACACGATGTCGGGCTTCGCTTCGGTAAGCTTCGTCGCGACGTCGCGGTCCATATCGATCCGCGTCACGCGATGGCCGAGCGATTCCAGCGCCTCGGATATGCCCTTGCCCGACATCAGCGACACTTCGCGCTCGGCCGACCAGCCGCCCATCAGGACCGCGACGTGGAGGCTCATTTCGCCACCCCCACGCGCTGAATTTCCCATTCCAGCATCACGCCCGACTTAGCCTTCACCTTCTCGCGTACCTCTTCGCCCAGCCCTTCGATGTCCGCGCTCGTCGCGTCGCCCAGGTTGAGCAGGAAATTGCAATGCTTCTCCGACACTTGCGCGCCGCCCTTGCGAAGTCCTCGGCAGCCCGCCTGATCGACCAATTGCCAGGCCTTGTAACCTTCGGGATTCTTGAAGGTCGAGCCCCCGGTGCGGCTGCGCAGTGGCTGCGATTCCTCGCGCGCGGCGGCGATGCGGTCCATCTCGGCCTGGATAGCGGAGGGTTCATCGATGTGGCCACGGAACGTCGCGCCGATCACAATCGCACCCTCGGGCAACTCGCTGTGGCGATAGGTGTAGCCAAGATCTTCGAGACCGAGGATTTTACGCTGGCCAGTGCGCAAAACCACCTCGCAGACATTTAGCACGTCGCGAACCTCTCGGCCGTAAGCACCACCGTTCATCCGAACAAAGCCACCGACCGTTCCCGGTATCGAACGCATGAATTCCAACCCACCGATCCCGGCATCGCGCGCGTTCGACGAGACGAGGATCCCGCTCGCGCCACCGCCGCACCGCAGTGTTGTCGCATCGAGGCGCTCAACCTTGGCGAAAGTCTTGCCCAGCCGCACCACGACACCGGGCACACCGCCGTCGCGGACGATCAGGTTAGAGCCCAGGCCGAGCCCCATCACCGGCACCGAGGGATCGAGCGCGGAGAGGAAAGCGGCGAGGTCTTCGACATCGGCCGGCTCGAACAGATACTCAGCCGCGCCGCCGCTCTTAAACCACACCAGCGGCGCCAGTGGCGCACCGTGGGTCAGTTTCCCACGGACCGGAGGCAAAGCGTAGCAGACCGTCACCGCGCCGCCTCGATCCCGTCGGCGAGACCCGCCGCCCATTTGGTGATGTCGCCCGCGCCCAGGCACACGATCATGTCGCCCGGCTGGACGACGCCCGCGAGTTCGCTCGCCAACTCTTCCGCCGAACCGATCGTCGCCGCCGCGCGGTGACCGCGGCGCTTCAAGCCATCGACCAAAGCCTGCGCGTCGACACCCTCGATCGGTTGCTCGCCCGCGGCATAAACCGGCGTGACATAAACCATATCGGCGTCGTTGAACGCCTGCTGGAAGTCCTCCATCAGATTGCCGAGGCGAGTGTAGCGGTGCGGCTGGACCACGGCGATGACGCGGTTGGCAACGCCTTCCCGCGCCGCCGACAGGACCGCGCGGATCTCGACCGGATGGTGGCCGTAATCGTCTATCACCACCGCACCATTGACCTCGCCGACCTTGGTGAAGCGGCGCTTGACCCCGCCGAACTTGGCGAAGCCCTGCTGGATCGTCGCGTCATCGACGCCGAGCTCGAGCGCGACGCCGATCGCCGACAGTGCGTTCTGGACGTTGTGGCGACCCGGCATTGGCAATTCGATATTCTCGATCGAGCGTGTCGTCCCGTCACGCTGGCGGATGATCGCCTCGAACCGGTTGCCGCCGGGGATCGGAGTCACATTGACGCCGCGAATGTCCGCCTGGGTCGAGAAACCGTAGGTGACGATGCGGCGGTCGCGCACGCGCGGCAGCACCGCCTGCACTTCGGGGTGATCGAGGCAGAGGAAGGCGGCGCCGTAAAAGGGCACATTCTCGATGAACTGGACGAACGCNTCCTTGATCGCGTCGAANCTGCCATAATGGTCGAGATGCTCGGGATCGATATTGGTGACGACCGCAAGCGTGCCGTCNAGCCGCAGGAANCTGCCGTCGCTCTCATCGGCCTCGACCACCATCCACTCGCTGTCGCCGAGGCGTGCGTTCGAACCGTAGCTGTTGATGATGCCGCCGTTGATCACGGTGGGATCGATCCCGCCGGCGTCGAGCAACGCCGCGACCATCGAGGTCGTGGTGGTCTTGCCGTGCGTCCCCGCCACCGCGACGGTCGATTTTAGACGCATCAATTCGGCAAGCATCTCGGCGCGGCGCACCACCGGAATGCGGCGCTCGAGCGCGCACTCGACTTCGGGATTGGCGCGCTTGATCGCTGTCGAGACGACGACGACCGCGGCGTCGCCGAGATTCTCCGCGGCATGGCCGATCTTCACCTCGATACCCTTGTCGCGCAGTCCTTGCACGACATAGCCCTCGGACACATCCGACCCCTGCACCTTGTAGCCGAGATTGTGCATCACCTCGGCGATGCCGGACATGCCGATCCCGCCGATGCCGACGAAGTGGATGGCGCCGATATCGGTCTTGAGCCCGGTCATGCGAATGCTGCTGCCTCTCCGCCGGGGGTGGCGGTTTGAACTTTGCCGACGGGGATGTCGGCGGGAGGATGATCGAGTCCCTCAACCAGATCGGCGAGGTCGCGTGCCGCGTTGGGATGGCCGCACGATTTGGCGCGCGCCGCGGCGTTCTGCAGCGCGGCGGGGTCGAGCCCGAGCTTCTGCATCTGCTTGGCGAGTTCGACCGGGGTGAACTGGCTCTGCGGGATCGTCCGCGCGCCGCCCGCTTCCGAAATCTCGCGCGCATTCTCGGTCTGGTGATCGTCGGTCGCGCTCGGCAGTGGCACCAGGATCGCCGGGCGCCCCGCCGCCGTCAGTTCGGCGATGGTCGACGCACCCGCGCGCGCGATCACCAGATGCGCCCAGGCAAGATGTTCGGGCAGATCGGGCAGATAGGTGGCGAGATCGGCGGCGATCGACAGCTCGGCATATTTCGCCCGAGCCTTCTCGATATCCTCGACCCGCGCCTGGTGGGTGACCTGAAGCCGGCGACGGAAATTGACCGGGAGCATCGACAGCCCGTCGGGCACGACGCTGCTCAGGATGCTCGCGCCCTGGCTGCCACCGGTGACGAGCACGCGGAAGATGCTGTCTTCCTCGATCAGCGGATAAGGCTTGTCGCGCAGCGCCAGCACGTCCTCGCGCACCGGATTGCCGGTCAGGTGCGCCTTGCCGCGATATTTGTCGGCGAGCCGGTCGACCTTGGCATAGGACGTGGCGATGGCATCGACCCGCCCCGCCACCAGCCGGTTGACCCGGCCGAGCACGGCATTCTGCTCGTGCACCGCGGTCGGCACCTTCTGGTTGAACCCGGCGAGCAGCGCCGGCAACGCCGGATAGCCGCCGAAGCCGATCACCGCGGCCGGTTTGATCTTCTCGAACAGGTCGATCGCCAGCCTGCGCCCTTCGAGCATCGCACGGCCGGCGCGGTACCAGCCGATCGGCCCGCCCTGCATGCGGCCGGCGGGCAGTACGTGCGTCTCGATCCCGTCGAACAGGCCGGGAAAGCGCACGCCGCGCTCGTCGCTGATCAGATCGACCTTGTGTCCGCGTTTCTTCAACTCGGCGGCCAGCGCCGCGGCCGGCACCATGTGCCCACCGGTCCCGCCTGCGGCCAGAACGAATTGCCGCACTCTCGTCATTCGCCGCTCCATTTAACGACATAGGGTGAGCGACTCACAAACGGGTTCCGGCGCGTAAACGCAAGCAGCAACCCCATGCCGATCGACAGCGCGATCATCGACGAACCGCCATAGCTGATGAACGGCATCGTCATACCCTTGGACGGCGCCAGCCCGGTATTCACCGCCATCGAGATCAGCGCCTGTAATCCGAACTGGATAGCGAGGCCGGACGCCGCCAACACACGGAATTCTTCCTGCTCATCCAGCAGCTTGACGAACACGCGTACGACGATCGCGAGGAAGATCACCGCCACGATCGCACAGGAAACCAGTCCGAATTCCTCGCCGATCACCGAGAAGACATAATCGGTATGCGCTTCGGGCAAACGGAACTTCATCTGTCCCCCGCCGGGACCGGTGCCGAACCATCCGCCCGCGGTCAGCGTCGCGCGCGCGGCATTGACCTGGAAATGGTCGGCGGCGTCGGTCGAATCCGGGAACAGGAAGGCGTCGATGCGCGTGCGCGCGGTCGAATAGAAGAGATAGGCCGAGATCACGCCGGCGAACGCCGCGCCGAACAATAGCCCGATCGTCCGCGCGGAAATGCCCGAGATCAACAACAACGCCAGCCACACCGAACAGAACACCACCGTCTGACCGAAATCGGGCTGCAGCATCAGCAGCGCCGCAATCACCGCGGTGAGACCGCCGGTCAGCGCAGCAAGCACGCCGCCCGACAATCCCTGTTCCTTGTTCTTGAGCGACAGCAACCAGGCGACCGCGACGATGAAGCACGGCTTGAGGAATTCGGACGGCTGGAATTGCGCGACGCCGACGCCGAGCCAACGCCGTGCACCGTTTACCTGGACGCCGATCAGCGGCACCAGCATCAGCATGACCAGAAAGCCCGCGCAGCCGATCAACGCCATGCGACGCGCGCTTTCGGTCGGCAGCATCGAGACGATGACCAGCACCGGCAGCGACACCGCGACCCACATCACCTGGCGCCAGAAATAATAAAGCGCGGGCATGTGGTGGGTGGCGTCCGAATAACGCTGCGCCGACGCCGGAGACGCCGCGGCAACCGCGACCAGCCCGATCGCCATCAGGAACAGCGTCAGGATCAGCAGCACCCAGTCGATGTCCCAGAACCACGCGCCGAGCGGCGAGCGGTCCGACCGGCCGCCGCGCCGCGCGACCCGGGTCAGGAATCCTTCCTTGGCGGGCCGCGAATTCATGCCAGCGACTCGACCAATCCGCGGAAAGTGTCGCCGCGATCCTCGTAATCGCGAAACTGGTCGAACGACGCGCACGCCGGCGACAGCAAGACGGTCTCACCCGGCTTGGCGGCGGCGCGGCATAGCGCGACCGCATGCGCCAGCGTTTCGGCATAGACGGCCGGCATGTCGTTCTCGAGCAGATCGACGAACATCGGCCCCGCTTCGCCGATCGTATAAGCGGCGCGGACATGGCCGAACGAGGGGCGGCAGGCGTCGAGATCCCTGGTCTTGGCCTGGCCGCCGAGAATCCAGTGGATCCCGTCGAATGCCGCCAGCGCTGGCGCGGTCGAGTCGGGATTGGTCGCCTTGCTGTCGTTGACATAGGCAACGCCGTCGACCGTGCCGACGCGCTCCATGCGATGCGGCAGGCCCTTGAAGCTTTCCAGCCCGGCGTCGATCGCCGACCCCGCTACGCCGAGTGCCTGGCAGGCAGTGATCGCGGCGAGCGCGTTCTGCGCATTGTGTGGCCCCTGCAGCGACGGCCAGCGCGACTGATCCATGCACACGCCCGGGGCGATCTTGAACAGATGCTCTCCTCGCGCCGACAGCGACCGTGCGATCTTCGCCGATGCATCGTCGCCGATCCCGATCACCGCGTCGTGATCCTTTGACTGCATCGCGAACAGCCGCGCCTTCGAAGCGGCATAAGCGTCGAACCCGTCATAACGGTCGAGATGGTCGGGCGTGATGTTGAGCAGGACCGCGACATCGCAATCGAGCGTGGAGGTCAGGTCGATCTGGTAGCTCGACAGTTCGAGCACATAGACGCCGCCAACCGGCAGCGGCTCCTCGCCGAGGATCGGCAGGCCGATATTGCCGCCGAGACGGGCGGGAATACCGGCGGTCTCCAGGATGTGGTGGATCAGCGCGGTGGTGGTCGATTTGCCGTTGGTCCCGGTGATGCCGACGACACGGTGCGAAGGCAGATAGTCGCGCGCTTGGGCGAACAGCTCGATATCGCCGATCACGGGCACGCCTGCCGCACGCGCCCTGGCCGCTATCGGGTGACGGTTGAGCGGCACGCCCGGCGACACGACGACGCCGGCGAACCCGGTCAGGTCGATCTCGACCGGATCGGCAAAACTCAAAAGCCCCTCCCCTTCAGGGGAGGGGTTGGGGGTGGGGGACGCTTGGCTAGGCGTGGGAGACTCAGCCCCACCCCAATCCCTCCCCTGAAGGGG
>JGI24741J21665_1000302_pt1 | contig 14847 bp, 17 predicted proteins | sample KBSCornC7_FD_21665 | JGI IMG/M metagenome (IMG submission 21665) | reverse complement strand
GTATGGGGCTGTATCTTTCCAAGGCCATCGTGACGGCTCACGGCGGCAATATCTGGGTACGCTCCAAGGAAGGTGGGGGAAGTACCTTTGGTTTTACCCTCATTCCATACGCCAAGTTGGAGCAGGCAAAAAAGGGCGATAAGGGCGATATCGTACGCACCGCCCACGGCTGGATAAAAAACCATTCAATGTATCGGAGATAATATGTCACAAGATTTCGCATCGCCTAATCCCATCGGTAAAAAAGTACTCTGTATAGAAGACGAGCACTTCATCAGCGAGTTGTACGTCCGGGCCCTAACCCGGGCCGGCTATGATGTAACGGTTGAGGTGGATGGCCGGCAAGGCCTGGCACTGGCCCAATCGGATGCCTTCGATATCATCCTGCTGGACCTGATGATCCCCAGTATTACCGGCATCGAAGTCCTGCGCCACTTACGTAATCCAGCCGAAACACCCAAACTCCATGCCAAAGTGATAATCACCACCAATCTGGAGCAACGCGAAGATATCCGTGCCGACATCGAGGCCCAGGCCGATGGTTACCTGGTAAAAGCCGAAATAACACCGCGCGAGCTGGTACAGTTTTTAAGCACTATCCGGTAGCTGGTGGCAAGCTGCACCTCGCGGCCGTCACGCCATTAAATTACCTGGCTAACGTGGCCTTAGCCGGGGTTCAGATAGCGTTCCTGGAGCAGCCTTTCCACGCTGCTCTCATACAGGCTCAACATCATACCGCCAATCATATGCACACGGTAACGGCCGCCCGAACCGAGCGGATGACGCATAAGCATCCAATCAACTTGCCTGGAAAGAACGTCATTCTCTTGGCGGGCAGTAAAGTACGCAACCAGATCATCTTGTCTTGTTGTGGCATAGATCTGCGTAATGTCTTCGGCCAAAGCCTCCTTGGGAATTGGGGGCACGCGTTTAACATCGCTTAAACCCCACCTGTCTGTGCCACGCCGGACAAATGACGTGTCCAAGGCAGTATGTATAAAGCCCAACGACTGCATGACAGCATGTTGGGGCACTTCGTCGGGGTAATTTTTGGCTGTATCCGCCTGTAAAACTTCATACAGTGGCTTTTGGTGTTCCTTAAATTGAGCCAGACATTGGTCTGGCGGTTGGCCGTCCAGCTCCTCAACCAGCTGCAGGGAGATCTCTGGTATGTGATGATTCTCTGGCATAATTGTGTATTTATATCATCAAAATTAGCTTTTACAAACACTCGGCGCTATTTGAATTAGCTGGAGGGGAAATCTCCTTGGCCAAGTATTTGTGACACACGCCGGGATTCAGCGTTAACTAAAAACATAAGCGTGCTGGCTCCAGCAAGGGCCCGAAAGAAATGTGGCTCATCCTCGGGAGAATCCTGCAGGTGGGAAGGCCTTACCCATTGCTGGAGGATTGCCTGCGTAAGGGCCTTGTTTTCCAGGCCTTCTTGCTGGGCCTCAAAATCATCGCTTAACCGACCAGGTTCGCCAAAAGGCAACTCTTCAAAATGCTCCCTAAGAACAGAAGTATCCATTGGTGGCAGATGATCAAACCCATATATTGCCCCATAATCTTGCGTAAAAGCAGTATCAAGCACGGCGTAGGTGAGCCCGGCCGTGGCCCAAAACTTGGCTGCGTACTCCTCTGTGCTCAGTGCATTGTGACTCATGATGGTATACAGTGACGGTTGTTGTTCCCTCAAATAGTCGATACAAATATCCTCAGAAACCTGCTGGACACCAGCGACCATATCCGGGGTAATCATCGGCAGATAATCGTAAGGTCGACGCATAAGCGATGAAGGTTACTGGTCCCCACGCTCAAATAGGCGGCGCGATGCGCTGTCTGCCAGCCACATGACCAGGCCACCGGTTATCATGGTCTTGCGGATATTAAACGTCCGTGTTTCCTCAGAGAATAGGGGATCGCTCTTTTCCTGCCACATGTCTAACAGACGTCTGTCCAGGACTTTATTATCCGGGGCACCCATTTGTTGGTCCTTAAACTTACTTTCCAGCTCTTGGGCGGTGATATTTTTTTCTCTGATAGCGGTCATATCAACGTACAGTTCGGCCGGATTTATCGAAGGCAGACGATCGGCCCCCAGGATAGCACCGATATCCCGCGTAAAGGCTATATCAACAGCACGGTATATCAATCCAAGAGAGTCCAGATACACCTGGCCGTCAGCACCAAACTCTTTAACATGGCGCTGGAGGGATTTTTGCGATAGCGCTGGCTGCCGCTCACGAAGGTAATCGATGTTGGCCTGGTCGGTGCACTCCGCTGCCGCAGAAACGATCTCCTGGCTAATTTCGGGTAAGTAATTATAAGGTCGGGACATGACCGTGTATTTATACCACCAAAAGCTCCCGCCAGCAACCATTCCGCGGTACAATAGGAAATATGGATACGGAGGCACCCGAACCGACTGGTATTTCAATACATACCGGTTTTCCCAATCCCGCAGCGGACACCAGTTTGCATGGGCTCGACCTGAATCATTTATTGATTCAGCATAGTGCCAGTACGTACTTTTTCCGGGTCCGCGGTAACGCATGGGAGACCATCGGCATCTTCGATGGTGATATCGCCCTTATCGACCGGGCGCTGGATCCGCGCCGCAGCGACACCGTTATTTGGTGGAACAAAGATTCTGAACAATTTAATATCTCAGCGTTATCAGCTATGCCCAAAGACGCCACCCTCTGGGGAGTCATAACGTCAATCATCCATCAGCTGCGGAAAAATGGGCGGGAGCCTGACAGTGGCCGATAAAATATACGTGCTGGTTGACTGTAACAACTTTTTTGTCAGCTGCGAGCGGCTCTTCCGGCCGGACCTGGAAGGCAAGCCGGTGGCCGTGCTATCCAGCAATGACGGCTGTGTGGTAGCCCGCAGCAACGAAACCAAAAAGCTGGGGATACCCATGGGGGCACCAGCTTTCAAATACCGGCAGATTTTTACCGACCACAAGATCGTCCAGTTTTCCGGTAACTTTGGTTTGTACGGCGATATCAGCAAGCGGATTACGGCTTTGCTGGCCACCATAACTCCCCGTATAGAGATTTACTCCGTTGACGAATCTTTTTTGGATATTAGCGAATTGCCCATATCCAACTACGCCGCCTGGGGGCAGGGTGTACGGGCAGCCATTTACCAGCAGGTTGGCGTACCGGTCTCAATTGGTATCGCCCGGACAAAAACGCTGGCCAAATTGGCTTCCGAAATTGCCAAGCAAGATGATACACACCAGGGAGCCTTTAGTTTTATCAACCTGGCGGCGCCGGCCCGCCAAGAGGCTTTGCAAGCAATGCCCGTCCAGGAGATTTGGGGTGTTGGCTGGCGGCTGGCCCCTAAGCTGCGGGCCGAAGGCATAGCTACTGCCTGGGGACTGGCCGCCATGCGGCCACAGCGGGCGCAGCAGCTTATGGGTATCCATGGGCGGCAAATGGTTGCTGAGTTAAACGACGTCAGTTGTTATGGGCTGACGCCCGAGCACGCACCCGCCAAAAGCATTATGCGCAGCCGCACCTTTGGTGAAGATACCACTCAGCTGCATGTCCTAGAGGCGGCAATCGCCAACCTGGGCACCCGGGCCGCCTTTCATTTGCGCAGCCAAAAATTGCTCGCCCGCCGGGTCGGCTTCTTTACATGTACCAATAAACACAAGCCCGGGTACCGGCGCTGGGCGCGTGAAATCCAGCTGTCGGCCCCCACCAGCGATACCGGTCAGATCATCAGTCTGCTGATAAAGGAGCTTGGGACCATCCATAGCGCCCGGCAATCGTATCACCGGCTGGGTGTATTTATGCATGATTTCGTCCCGGAGCACGCCGTGCAGACCGATTTGCTGGGCAATATGGATAGCGGCCAGCACGATCGCTCACAGGCCCGCATGCAGGCCCTGGACACCATAAACAACAAGTGGGGCAGGGGCAAAGTGTATTACGCCACCGAAGATCTGAGTAAGTCCTGGCAGCCAAAACGCCATATCGGTTCGCCGCAATATGTTTCCGATTGGAACGAGTTGCCCGAAGCGCACATTTGGCCCACATCGCAATAGTTTGCGCTAATACATGATATAGTACGTTGTCGAGAGGAGTTTTTGGCCGTCGGACACGTGCTCAAACAGCTCTCGCTTTGCTCGAGAACTGCGCGCGTTGCCCGACGGCCAAAAACTCCCCCAACCATTGTGGTGGGGTGGTGATTATGGCATACTCTGGTTCTATGGCACAAGAAAATATTGCTTACCAAGCAAAAAGAATCATCGATGTCGACCAGGCTTTTGATCCATCGGCAGAGTGGGGAGTAGCCATTCTGGAAGACAATCACCTTGTCTTTGAACATAACTACGAGCGGCCTTTTGCGGCCGCAGACATCAATAACTTGGCTATCGCCCAGGCGCTTGACCACACCAACACCGACCTCAACCGCGAGATGGTCCTTCAGGAAACCGACTACCGCCAGAACAGGGGTATCCTACAGCATTTTCCCTTAGGCTACCGGCTAACCCTGGGAGCCGCGGTGCGGTTATCGCTCAGCATTGGTGACAGCACGGCCACCCGCATGATGGTCCGGGCCGGCGGCGGCCCCAGCAGGATCAACACAGTGCTGGCAGACTTGCCTTTGGCAGTTACACGTCTGACAGAGTACCTGCCCAGAGATAACAGCCCGGAAGCCAAGTTCGAATATGGCAGTACCAACGCCGTAGAAAGCCTATGGCTGTTGCATCATAACCTCGGTACCCCAACGGGGGCGCACGCACTATACCACGGGAGCTTTTTTAATGGTCTGCGCCGTGACCTGGAGCCGGTAAAGCCACAGCTGACCCGTACGCAGCTAGCCGAAAAACTGGCCAGCTGGATGCCCGGCAAGGCACCAGCCGCGCTTTACGACAAACTCGTAAGCCTCAGCCTGCCGCTGCCCAGTACTGTTGCCAACAAAGAAGGGGCTGGGTGGGACAGTCAGCACGATGTTGCCAAAATAGGCCGCTATACCGTAGCCGCTCTAAGCACCAGCAACATTGTGGAGTCGGAACGGACACACCACAGCCGGCTTAGTCAGGCAAAATTAGGCGTGCTGCTCCAGCAGGCAGCGTAGGCCAGGGCGCTTGACAGCTGCTAAGAGCTGCCATTTGTATATAAACTTAATTTAGTTCATAATTAATACCTATGTCCGGACTTTCCGAAAAACTTACGCCGCTGGCTGCGGCCTATGATGTAGCACACGAAGATACTACCTCCTTCGGTATGGCTATACTCAACCAGAACGGTCAGCTGGAATATGCGTACCGGGAAGCTGAAATCATACCAGCTGCCAGCTTTAACAAACTCAGTGCCGTCTATGCTCTGGACCGCGAAGGTATTGCACTTTCTACCGAGGTCCAGCTGGAAGCGACAGACTACCGCGGCGGCAATGGCATCCTGCAATATGCCCCCGAGGGCTACGCGCTAACCCTTGGTCAGGCTGCCGAGCTGGCCTTGCAACTCAGCGACAACACCGCGCTGCGGGTTATTATGCGCGCGCTTGGCGGACCGGCCAGAGTTAACGACACGCTTTCTGCCCCAGGAGTATGGAGAGGCCGCAAAGGCCTTAACCTGGAATACACCTTGTTCTTACCGGCACAGGGGCAGTCTATCGCCAGCTACGAAGAACCCACCGGTGCATTTACGCAGGGTACCACCACCCCCTTTGAAAGCGCGCATCTGCTGCAATGGGCGCTCAGCGTTCCGCAGTTTGCTTCCGCCTTAGAGCACAGTAACTACGGCGGCGGGCTACGGGCCAAAATAGACCCCCTCCCGCCGGCATCGCTTGGCCGACGCTTTAAAGAACACCTGGCCAAACGAACCAAAAACTTCGACTATTTGAAAGCCCATTGCGACTACCCGCTAACCGCCTACCCTGGCAAAGAGGGAACCATCGTTGATGAAGAAGAAGAGCTGCGGCACCACGCCGCGCGCATTGGCAATCGTGTCGTGTCAGTTATGACCGAAAGCCTACCTGATCCGCGCAGCCACAAGCATCCGGAGCAGCATCATGCCCGCGTTTTCCAGGCGGAAGTTGGCCAGCTCGTCCGGGACTGGGCATGACCGTTGGCCAGCTCCTAAAACAGTACCCGCTTATTTCCAACCAGGTCACCACAGCTGAACTGCAGGTCATTTTGCGCGAGCTGATACGTACCCTCCAGCAAGGCGTTACAGGTGATGTCGTGGAGTTTGGCTGTTACATCGGCACCAGCAGCCTGTTTATCCGCCGCGTCCTGGATGACCTTCAGGAATCTGGTGCACGGGAGTTTCATGTATATGATTCCTTCGAGGGCCTCCCCGATAAGGCAGCTGCCGACCGCAACGCCGCCGGCATTGATTTCAAAGCCGGCGAGCTGTTAGTTAGTAAAAAGCAATTTCTGCGTGAGTTCCAACGGGCCAGACTGCAAGCCCCGGTTGTCCATAAAGGCTGGTTCGATCAGCTGCCGGCTTCTGCCATCCCCGAAAAGATTGCCTTTGCCTTTCTTGATGGCGATTTTTACGACTCTATCACCGCGTCACTCGGGTTAGTCTGGCCGCGCATACAAGACGGTGGGGCAGTGCTTATCCACGATTACAAACGCGAAACACTGCCAGGTGTGGAGCGGGCCATTGGCGACTTTTTTCGCCATCATCACTATCAAACCTTGCAAGGTGAGCAAAATATAGCCATCATACATGTATGAAGATCCACATAATAACCGTTGGCGAGCCTAAACTGCCGTACGCCAAAGCCGGCTGGAATGAATACATACAGCGCCTGCAGCATTATCACACGCTGCGCGTAACCCACGTTCCAGACAAGTGGGCCTACGACAGCACCTACCTGCGCCAAACCGCCGGCAACGCCTACACAGTGGCCCTGGTGATTGACGGCAAGCAATTCTCCAGCCCGGAACTGGCTGACTTTCTGGATAAGCGGGCCCTCGACGGCCGGGAAATCTGCTTTATGATTGGCGGCCCCGAAGGCTTGCCCGAGGCCATCAGCACCGAAGCCAACCTGGGCCTGGGGCTGTCCAAGCTAACATTCCCTCACGATTTAGCTATGGTAATTCTCGCCGAAACCCTGTATCGGGCCAGCACTATTGCCGCCGGCCAACCCTACCATAAATAATCTACTTGTTCAGAGTCTGTTCGTCCGCTAGGCTTTTACGAGTACCCCCTAAACGCTAACAGGAACTATTGTGACTGAAACTAATCCCTCATTCCCAGAATTACCATTGTTGTCACCCGGCATTCAGGAACTTATACCAGAAGGCTGGACGCCACCACCCATACCAGAAGACAGCTCTCTGGATCCCGTAACCTACCGCACCGTTGAGGTGTGGGCTACCTTCGCCGGCAAAAATATGCTCTGGTCGTCGCAGCGCCGCATGGGAGACATGATGCTGGCGGAAGATCTCGTGCAGGACACGTTTCTGTCGTTTATTCAAACATACAAACGTGATGCGACTAAAAACGGCCACGGTAAATTACTCCACACCATATTACGCCGACGAATTGCTGATTTCTATCAAACAAAAGGCCGCCGGCCAGAGGAGCTGCGTGACTTTTACGACAGTGAAGACTTCCTTGACGAGATGGGTGACCCACAGCAGCATATCGCTGAAGCGCAGTTACTGACAGATATACAGCGGCTAGCCAAGCGAGCCAGGCTCACCGAAGTTGAAAGCCGGCTTTTTGGCTTTGCCATGCTTGAATACCAAACCGCCAATCACCTCTCAGCACAGGAACTCGCCGAAATTTTTCATACCAGTGACGGATCCATCCGGGTCTCACAACACCGCATGCGCAAAAAAGTAGGTGAGGCCATGGACCAAAAATATCCGGACGCAGAAATCTCCCTATCCCGGCCCGTAAAATCAGCCAAACCTCCTGAAAAAGAAAAGCCGGTGTCGGTCAAGCAGCTCCGCGATGGCGTTTTACGCAATATCAAAGCAGCCCGAGGTGAACAGGCCACCACTTTAACAGCCGTCTTGCCGACCTACCTGAGTCCGTGGCATATAGTTGCCAGCGATATGCATAGCGTACTCAGTGAGTCGGTAGACGCTAAAGCCCAGGGGCTCATCATTTACCCCCACGAACAATACGCTGGAATGCTCGGCAGACACCTTGGGACCGTAGCTGGCCGTACGGTTTGCTCGCTGGATGAAGCGCTCCACAAAGATCACCATAACGGGGCTATCATAGTTGATACGCCAGAGAATGTGGCACTCAATCCTGACGTCACAGAGCTGCCCATTGAATACGTGGCCCATGTGTATACCGATGGTCAGGATATGATTCCCGGCAACTTCAAGGATGGCCGCCCAGCCTTTGTGCTGGCCATCAGCGATGGCTGCGGTCAGCTGCCGGTGGACACTTATTACGCTCCGTCGTATAGCCAGGCGGGCGGTCGCAAGATCCGGTGGGAAACCGATGACTCCCGCAACTACGTGGCCGAATGGCAGCTGCGATATGGCCGGCCGCTCACCGAAACAGATATCAGCGACAGCGATAGCATTGGCAAAGGGCCCGGCTTGCGGCGTCTGTGCCGCGGAATCGGCAGCTTTGCGGCCGTTCAGGTTAGGGCGGGCGTAGAGCCAACCGCGCCACCACCAGTCAAAAGGTTCAGCCGTTGAATATTATTAACTAATATGGTATAACTATGTATATGAGCCGGTACTATTCAGCAGAGGTAAAGACCCTGGAGCATACCCCCACGGGTGCTGTCCAGGTTATGTCTTTTGACACACTCGAAGCGCCTCACTCCGGCAAAGGCTTCGCCAGCCCGGCCATCCGTCAGGAGCTAAACTCCTTGGAGGCAGGTAACTTCTTGCTGCTGCCCCAAGAATTTTGTACCGTTGCACCGCAGTTTGCCGAGGGCCATATCAATATCGACCCCGACAAAGGGCGCTCTCGTGAAGAAAGCCGAAACCAGATTAAGTTTGGGCAGCTGATCATTAACGATTCCATCAGTCGGGAGCGCGTGGAGTACGTGGCTATAAAGCCGCTCACCACCCCAAACCGGGCCGCGCACGAACTGGGCGCTATGCTTACCGTAAATGCCCTGGCCAAGCAGGGAAAATTATCTCCGGCCTTACGGCCGCTGGGTTTTTATCGTCTGCCTGACGGTGACAATCGTGTTGCGCTGCTGACTAAATACGAGCACAGCGTGCTGACGCTTGATAATCTTTTTTGGGATCCAAACTATGACCCCAGTGAGGTGCAAACCAGGGCAGCCTTGGGCCACTGCGCGGTCAGCCTTGGTGAACTGCACAGCGTAGGCATCGTCCATTCTGATGCTCAGGTGAAAAACATTGCCGCCGACAACCGCGGCGTACGCTATGTAGACCTGGAAGGCGCGCAAAAAATCAGCCAGCCGTCTGGCCGCATTGATTCATTTACTGCCCGCCGCTTAACGGAAATTGACATCCGGACCTGCCTGGAGTCACTAAACGGCCACGGCCAGGACCTAATAGCCGATAGTTTTGTGCCTACCTATCACGACATGGTGCGGCGGCCGGATTCAACGATTCCCCAGGACGCGGTAATGGAATCTGACGAGATTTTGGAGATGGTCCATTAATCACGTCATCGCCACTCCCCAAAGCTCGTCTATTTCTTGCAAGTCGCTGCACTATGTGATAAAAATTACGGGATGATCCATCAGGAATTCGCCTCTGAACAGTCAGAGGTTCTTATTACTTATTCACCAACCTTGCACGAACTGCATTTTACCAACGCCAGTGGCGAAGCGGTCTATCCGCCGTCACCGCTTATGGGCAAGGGCAGTTCAGCAGAAGGCACTGTGGACACGCCGCTAATCCTTGATCATCTGGTACGCCTGCAGCAACTTACCGACGGGGTGGGCGTGATATCGGCCGCCAATGCTGCCAAGTACTTCAGGCGCGATGGCGAACCAACGCAAAACCGGACACTGATGAGCCACGCGAACGCTGTGGTGCAGTACGTACCTGACGAAATATTTACCTATTACCGCAACGAACGGCGGGAAACCGTGCTGCGCTGCGGCTCATTCGCGGTGGCCACCTCGCTACAGCCTGCAACCCCCGAAGAGCACCAGGCCACCGACCAGCGGCGCGAACAAGTTCGCGAGTATCGCCGGCATAACGGACCGCGCTCACCGCTGAAAGAGCAGCAGCACCGCGAAAAACTCGACGCTGCCAAAGAGCAAGTCGAGGCCGCCGAGAAAAGCAAAGTAAAACTCACCACCTTTGACCATGCCACGTTTCACATTGGCGACAGCGACTTTTATCTTGATTTCGAAAAACCGATCGACTTTTTGATCGCCCGTTTCGTCAGCGCGCTCAACAAAGCCCCGGCGCACCAGACAACGGCCACGCACCGTGTAATTATTCCTACCAGTTTTAATGAGTTTGTGTGGAACCGCATGAGCATAGCTGAACGCAAACTATTTGCCCGCAGCGAAGATACCGTATTTGGCGGCAGCCTGCCGATTAGCCGGGCCATGAAAAATATTCGCACCATGTTGAGTTACAGCACCCACCACCGGCGGGGCTTAATTACCGCCCGCGACAACGAGCCATTTGTATTTCCCCGGGTGGACATTGCCACCAATGTCCACCGCAGTCCGCGCCAGGATAGCATCGAAGCAGAAAAACTTATACTCGAAAAAGCCCGCCTGCAAGTACCACGACGCTACCGGGTTAGCGGGGGCGGCGAAGAAGAGCCGGCTAAAGACACCACGCAGCCCTCTGCAGAGGACTTGGAGTGGGCCGAAGCCTGGGCACGTCGTCAAAGGGGCGCCTTACCGCATCAGGATGCTATTGACGCCCTGGACAAGCTTATGAGCCGGGAAGGTAAAGCCGCTATCCGCCACGTCCTTAGTGGCGAAAGCGAAGCAGACGATGAGCAGTTTGACGATTTTATGCAACGATCACATGCCACGCTACGGCAGTCACTCGGCCGGCAGGCTTACTGGGATGCCTGGCGGGAGCGGGTGATTGCCGGCACCAAGGCAACTACCGGCAGCTCGCACAAAGCCGAGCAAATTGGCGGCCGGCTGGCCGGCGAGCGCACCAAGACCAACCGTCGGCGGCGGCGCACCTAGCCGGCTTGCTTGATCCCTGTCGGTAGGCGTGATATTGTGATAACTTATGGCTGAAAATGTAAGTGAATACCCCTCCGGTGACTCGGGATATAACGTGCAGGTCCTGCAGCAGCTGCGTGATAACTTTGTTGTAGCAAACCAACCGTACGACAACTACCTGGTAGACGTCGAGCAAGACAACTTTACCAACCAGTACGATCCGGGCTTCCTGGGGCTTATGACTACAGCGATGTTCTTGTGGCCAGGTGGCAACCCGGAGACAGGCAACCGCCTAGAAACCATCATACATGCCCCGGGCGGTGGGTCAGGGTTCGAGAATGCTGAGAAAGTCCAGCAGACCCGGGCCGCCGTACTGCACGCCTCAATCGGCGCAGCTACACTCGAACGGGTACACCCGGAAACCAAAGAAAACTGGGAAGAGTGCAAGCGCAAGCACCAGGTACCCATTCTATATGCCACGAATATAAGCGCGTTACTTGGGCTGCCCTTGGCTGTTATGCAGATAAGTCAGGTTTCACGAATTAATATGCAAGTGCCATCTCCCGATACCCGAATCGCACATTTGTGGGCGCCAGCCTATCTCTCGCCAAAACCGGTACTATTCGCATTAAAAAAGGCCCTACGAGAGCTGATTGCCGAAGAACAGCCTTAAAAGATACATCTTGTAAGAAATCTAACAGAACAAATTAAGCCGTTGCCGTACATATGGGCTTCATGCTATAGTGATGCGCACTATATATGAACTGCCATCCTTCTATTGAGTCTCAAGGCTCGGTTTCTCGCATAGAAGTAAGCGCTGATGATCTGGATCAACGTCTATCGATTCACTTTGGGCAGGCCCTGGGAGCTTCTGGGCTCCAAGATACTGTAGCGTCCGCAGACCCCGACACACTGTCCGAATCCGGCGAACAAAGCCAGTATTGCTCTATACCCGAACAGTCCACCGGCGACGCCGACGACTTCGAATATACCACTTTGGCGACGGCTGATGACGATACCTTCGCCCGTTATGCGGACGAAAAGATCCGCCCTAAAGTCTGGTTTGTAGCGAAAAACTACGGCCTAAACTACGACGACAGCCAAGATGTTATCCAGAACACAATTGTAAAAATCTGGGAGCGGCGGTCTAAGGTTGATCGCAGTGGGAAAATCGATCGTTTTGTTAAGGCTATCGCCCGCAATCACATTGTAGATGAGTTCCGCAAAGACACCGCAAAGAAGAATTACCTGCGGACGCTGGCCGCTCAAAGCATAGACAGCGAACAGCAATACGATCTAGAGAGCAGCCAGCACCCCGGCGAACTAAACCGGCAGGGCGAATTATTTACCATTGTCGAGCAAATACTGCGCAGTAAGGGCGGTTCCAGCCGGGTCCATAGCGAGGCAACCATTGAAGGCTATGTGGATTTGCTGATGGCCCTAAGTAGCGGTTGGAGCCAGGCAGAATACGCCAAATCCCGCGGTATATCCCCCGGCACTGTCAAATCCCAAATGAGTGCAATTCGTGCCAAGCTCAGCCCCTACCTTAATGAACTTCATAAATATGCTGCCGGCGAGGAGTCTCAGCTGAACCCTCAGCTAGCCAATCACCGATCGGTAGCATAGCCGCAACTATATATCGTCTGTTATACTGTGCCGATGACAAAGATTGCTCACGATAGCGAGACGCCCGCCCATAACCAGCAAGTTATCACTGCCTGTGCCTTTATCCACCAAAAATTTGATGGTGTCGAAAAGGTGTTCCTGCCCAAGCGGGCTGCCACTAAGAAATTTTTGCCCAATGTATATGAGCTGCCTGGCGGGCATATCGATTTTGGCGAAGATCCGCTAGCCGGTCTGCGGCGAGAAATTGCCGAGGAGTTTGAGGCCGACCTGTCGGTGGGTGATCCGTTTTTTGTTTTTACCTATACCAACGAGGTTAAGGGTTCACACTCGATAGAAGTTATCTATTTTGCCCAGTTTAGCAGCGACCTTAGCTCAATTACGCTACACCCCGAAGACCACTCCGAGTATGGCTGGTTTGCCGAAGACGAACTTATACAGGCCACCACGCCAGGTAAAGGCCTGGACGACATCGAATTTGTGGCCATGCGTAAAGGTTTTGCGCTGCTGCGCGGCGAGTCGCCGATTTTTTAAGCAGCCTGTTACGTTGGCCGCATTAGCGGAAACTGGCTAAAACAACTCCGAGTACCGCTGGTGGTCGGGTACATCAAGTGCATCTTCCACCGCCCACAACAGTGCCAGATTGCTTTCGTGATCTGTGGGGTAGGGCAGTTCCTCGATGTCAGCTAGGGTTAGCTTACCTCTTGTACCACGATATACCGAGGCTGCAACCTCTTGACGGGCATCCATATTTTCGACGCCGGCCCTGGCATAATCTACGAACATCTTAAAATATCGTTCGGCAGGCAAACCAAGCTCCTGAGCAATCAGCTCAAAAGCCACCGCCGAAGGTGCTGCGGTAGAATGCCCGCTGCCGCCATTTGTAGCCGTCCAAAGATAAGGGGCAACCATTTCGGGGACCGTTTGCCGGTCGTCGTTATGACGAGTCGGCGCCAAGCCAAGGCGGCGATTAACAAACGAACCTATGCCATCGACAACAGCCTCCTCAACCAGATCACCTTTGACGCCATCTTCAGTGGTATAGGTTAAACCGGTAGCGCTATCGTGCCATTCGGTATGGAAATAGTACGAGCCATCGTCTGGGTCTAGCTGCAGTGTTCTTGTGGCATTCAGCCCGGCCCGCAGCAAGGCACAGTGGCCTAGCTCGTGTAATAAAGATTTTATTAAAGGGTCTTCTTCGGGCAGCAATATATTGGCAAAGACTCTGCTGGATTCACCGCCAAAAGTTCTGGTGATTGTTGCCGTGTCCTCGGCTTTGCCGCTGTCGGTGGAGGGCTTTATATGTGGCCTAAAACCGGTCTGTGTATAAAAACGGCGCAAGCCGCTGTCCGTGGACTCAAGACCATTAGAGGAATCCCCGTCGATCTCCACCGCCTGTGTTTCAGAGTCAGCCTTACGGAGCTTAATAGTAGGGTCGCCGGGGTGGATCCCCCCAGTGACATCTTCATAACGATCGATCAGTGTCGCCATATTTGGTGTACGTCCGGGTGCAATATCGTTAAAAACAATCTCGTCATCGGGAACAATCCACTCGGCAATAGCCTCCCGAAAAGTATTAAAGGCATCCTGGTCATGTACACCCCTAAAGCGCAGTGTGCTTACACCACGATCGATAAGAGGGCTTAATGTAACATCCGGGGGATCAAACTCGCCGGCAAAACGATACACATCGCGCTTCATTTGTATAACTATAACATATAAAGCATGATGAATCAAGGTAACTACAGGGGCGGCTACTGCTTTTTAGCAAAGCGGCGGCGCATCGCCGGCCGTGTTAGCTTGTAGAGCATCGCTACAGCAACGACCGCCTGGACGGCTTGCTCCAGCCGTAACCACCCCGGGTAGTTACCGGCCAGCGCCACAACCGATAGGGTGCTGGCCAAGCCCAAGGCCGAGGTCATCAGCATACGCATATAGCCCCAAAACTTGCCCCGCCACCACAAGTGTCCAAAAAGGAAGAAGGCCAGACTCAGTATCGTTTCGGTAATTGCGCGGCCCCAGACGTAAATGGATATCGTACCGGGATGCCGGGCATCAGCCAGTACTGCTAACACCCAAAATACGATACTAAGGCCAAAGAACACGCCCGCCAGCCATCTGGTGTACACGGCACTGGCACGCAGCGGG
>JGI24741J21665_1000300_pt1 | contig 14916 bp, 14 predicted proteins | sample KBSCornC7_FD_21665 | JGI IMG/M metagenome (IMG submission 21665) | reverse complement strand
TAGCTGCCAAACCCGCCGTTAGCTGCTGCCAGGGCAGCTGGCTGGCAGTGCCCGTGGCAAATACCGGCCCACAGGCAGGTGCGCCGCTAGTCGGTGTGATAGGCAGGCTATAACTTACATCGAGCCGCAGCGCACCCTTGGCGCTAATAGGATACTCCGAGCTAAACGCGCCGGCATCGCTGGACCAAGTAGTTGCCCGCAGCACATGACCAGACGGGAAATTATAGACGGTCAAAGGCAGGCTGACCGTCTGACCCGGCTGCAGCGTTTTAAGGTGGCCGTTAAGCAAATAACCGATGTCATCATCGCCAGAGCTATCAATAGGTAAGGGCTGGATATCTTTACCAGCTTGGGTGACTTTGGTAACCGCTACCGTACCTTGGCTAATGGTGGCTACCTGGCAAGCACGATCGGAGATGTTTTTTAATTGCAGACTGGGCGATAACGGGTTTTTACCGCTGATAGTTGCCGCCAAGTCACTATTGGCGGCGGCCGCGGCTCGGCCCTGCCCCAAACCCAGCAGCATAATTGTTATAAAGGTAAGCAGCACAGGACGTAGACGCATCGCTCAGACCCTCCTAAATTATTTTTATTGTAGGCTAGCCGCCGCATTTTTCCTACTGCTATACTTAAAACTATGCAAGCAGCTGTACAACCTATACTATGGCAATCACTGGCTTGGCCCGGCACTATAGCACATCGGCACCAGGCTTCGGCTACCGGATTCGACGAACAGGGCGTAGCAAGCGGCCGAACAGATCAGGGATCCGTATTTGCCTACGCCTATACCCTACAGCTAACCGCTCAGTGGGAGATTAAGATGGTAGCAATCACATCACTGCTTGACGATCGCCGCATAGCCTTGCGCCGCAACGGAAAGCAATGGTTTGACGAGATTGCCCATACAGTGCTGCCTCAATTTGATGGCGTGCCGTTCATTGACATCTCGGTGACACCCTTTACTAATTCGTTGCCCATTCACCAGCTTGCTTTTACTGCCGATCAGCCCCAGCAAATACAGACAATCTTTTTTGACGAAAACAGTTTTTCGCTTAGGAAAGTATTGCAGTATTACACCAAAAAGGATAACCATACCTTCCAATACACCGACGTGGAAATACCGGACTTTACCGCAGAGTTGACTACCGATGCCGACGGCATTGTGCTCACCTACCAACACCTCTTTCGGCGCGCGTGATACTGCACCTCTGTCAAACTGCGCTATGGTATAGTCAACGTATGCAAGAAAAAATCGCTGCCTTCCGCCAGCACGTCATTGAAGCATCAGCTAATCCGGACTTTTTCCATCACAAGTGGTTTGTACCGTGGCATCTGGAGATCGTCCAAAAAATAGCCCGCCAGCTTTGCGAACACTACCCGAAGGCCAACCGTGATTTGGTTGACATCATGGTTTGGCTGCACGACTACGGCAAGATCCTGGACTTTAATAACCAGTACGACATGGGCAAAGTAAGCCGCCAGAAACTGCATGAGCTGGGGTTCCCCGACGACCTGGCCAGCCAGGCGGTCGACTATATCGGGATACTCGACAAAAAGATGGAACTTGACCTGCATACAGCCCCACTGGAGGTCCAAATCGTTTCTACTGCCGACGGCTGCTCGCATATGATCGGCCCCTTCCTAAGTATTTTCTGGAACGAAGCCACCGACAAAAACTTCGCCGGCTTGGAGTACCAAGAACTCATGGCCCTAAACCTGGCTAAAATTGAGAAAGACTGGAACCGCAAAATCGTCCTCCCCGAAGCCAGGCAGGCATTTAAGCAGCGGTATCATTTCCTGCGCGAGCAAGCCGGCGAGTTACCTGACAGGATCATACCGTAATGCCGCACATTGAGAGTGCCGACATGACGATATCGGGCTTGCCTACTGAAGCACCGGTATACGCCATTTTAGGTGTTTGCCGCAGCGCCACCACTGCGGTAGAAAAGCTGCTGGCGGTGGCAGACATTACGGCTTATCATCAGATTATAAAATCTTCTCTGCTGAGTGGGGTAGCCAACGTTGACATTAATGATTACGCACCGGCCCCTCCCCGCCCCGACCAGCCAATAGCCATCAAGGAAACTATCGGGGCTTACAGTCAGGCTACTGCGACTTTTAGGCCTTCAGATATTTTGCTAAAAAGCATGGAGCCAGAACGCCTGCAAACCGTCTTCACCGTAAAAGAGCCTTTTCATAACTTTTTGTCATGGATGGACATGGCCGCAATGGCCCCGCCCAAGTCACGCCTGCCGTTAAGCGCCGAGGAACTACTCACAAACTACATTTTGTCTTCTCAGACGGTATTTTCCATGTTTGAAGACAGCCGCCGGCGAGCCGGAAAAACAACGGTTTTCAGCTACGATTCGCTGCGGGGCGGCAATCGCCTGGCAGCCACACACTATCTGTTGGAACAGCTTGGTATTGATGCTTCCTTATACAATTCCCAGGCATGGAGCGCTGTTGGTGACGTGCGAAGTGAGCAATCTGGCATTGTACATGTTAACGCCAATCGGACCGACCGGCTCCACGAGCGCCTTGACGCGTCTGGAGATTTCCAATACTATCCGCCAAAAACCGAGCTGCTGTCGCCGGACGCCAGCAGAGACGTGCAAGATCAGCTTCAGCGGGCCGGCCTGTACAAAAACTACGTAGAATTACAGTACCATGCGTATGTACAACCCTAGATTTTATGGGCAGCCGTGATCGTATACCGATGGTCAATCTGTTATACTCGCTCCTATGTCAGAAAGAATAACAGCGTATGATATCGGCGGCTTCTTCCGTGTCGAGCATCAGCAAGTCCCCCATAAATCCAAACCTTACGAATTTGTAACGCGCATTGGCGCCGTAACCATGTTACCCGTGGCACTTGATGCTAAGGGTATTCCACAGGCGGTGGTTATTAAAAACGAGCGCTATCACTACGGCACGTCTGTTAACCTGCCAGCAGGCAATTTAGGTGGCAGCATCGATAGGCCAGAAGATCCTCGGCGCACCGCTTTACGTGAGCTACGGGAAGAAACCGGCTATGGGTATCCTCGGGGTGTTGCGTCAGCTATCTCGATGTTCCGTTTACGCGAAGTAAGCAATAGCATCGACTACCCGCGCTTTTTTGGCGTTATGCATGGCGTTGAGTACATTGGCGGCCAGCAGGCCAGCGATCACGAAAAAATCACCCTGCAGCCCATACCGCTGGAAGATTATATAGACCCGCTTTTATGTTTGCAGCGCGGCGAAACATATCCAGAGGTTAACGCCGCCTTCGCCAAAGCCGGCATGGAACTTGGACGGTCCGCAATCACCGAATGGCTGGTAGCCCCTACAGAGCAGAATACGGCCTCAATCGCTGAAAGTTTCGCACCCTGGTTGGTGCTTGGACAGTAATCCACACATGATCGTTGAGAGCCTGGTCTAGCAATGGGGTACATGAAACCTGTAAAATATACCTATGAATCGCGTAATAGATAACGGCCTGCACTCGTACGGCAGCAGCTTATCGCATTATCCGTTGCGGCACCATAAGCGTCCCGCTACCACCAAAGCCTTTTTGCTGTTCAATCTGGGAGTTGTCTATAAGATGCCCTAACCTTCTTGGACCAATCTTATTTTATTGATATACAAGAAGGAAACTATGAAATACATCAACTACCGCGCAGTGGCCCTGGCTGTCATAGCAACGTTTATTTTGAGCGCCATTTGGTATGCGCTTTTTGCCCATCAATACTTTAGCCTGCGAGGGATTGACCCCAACGATAGTGCCCAGACCGCCATGTCGGCGGGACAATTTCTTGTGGTAATTGTTAGGCATATACTGGTAACCCTCGTCGTGGCCTACCTTCTCGCTCGGACGAACGTCAAAACATTGGCCGCTGGTTTATTGACGGGTTTTGTACTGTGGCTGGGTTTTCCCGCCGTACTATTGATAGGATCAGTCTCCAGCGACCATGTCCCACTAGCCCTGGCGGCGATCCATGGCGGCGATTGGCTGATCAAGCTGTTGGTGCTGGGTGCATTGTTGGGTGCCTGGCAAAAAAAGACTGCCAAACAGTAAAGCTAGCCACAAAGGTTTGCATGGGCAGTGTCTGCAACAGACACTGCCCATGCAAAATGTTATTTTTTAATTTTGGTGTTATTTTTTTCTTATACAGTAGTGGCGTTATCATAAGTGTTTTGGTTTTGTTTATAAACCGAAGCGAGTAAGAAAGGACGTTTATGACAAGAAGACACCCCTTTATTCGTGGTCTATTAGTGACCGTAGCGGCCATTACCGCCCTCGTGAGCGGAGCGCCGCTGGCAGCAGCCGCACCCCGTTCTGGTGGCGTGCAGCCCAATATTGTAGGCGGTCAAAATGCTACACAATCCTGGACGGTATCGCTGCAGAGCGTCCACCCCGAAGGACCGCTGCACGAGTGCGGTGGTACGCTTATCGCTCCGCAGTGGGTCATGACGGCGGCACATTGTGCGCCCTACATCGCCGGGCAGGCTCGCATTGGTTCTACGAACTGGAAAATGGGCGGCGAGATTAATACTGTCAGCCAGATTTTTGTTAACCCGGAACATGATTCTTCTAAAAATTTTGGCAACGACATTGCGCTGGTTAAGCTGGTTAAGCCCTCCAAGATCCAACCGGTACCAATTGGCATAGCCAAGCCCGCCGGCTCAGCTGGCCTGGCGCAGGGCTGGGGAATTACCTGTGATGTTGATGTTACCGCCCCTGGCTGCGGCGACCAAGTGCCCGATCTGCTGCAGCAATTAGCCATGAGCCGCGCCAGTGCCAGCATCGGCGGAGATCATCACTGTGACCTTACCAATGCCGCCGGCGTCCAACTTAATGACACGACGACTATGATGTGCCTGGTTACCACTGACGGCTCTCGTGCTGGCATCTGTTTTGGCGACTCCGGTTCGCCTTACTTGCAAACCTTTAAGGACCGTAATAACCAGGATGTGAAGGCCGTAAGCGGTATTATCATCGCCCTGATGAATAACACCGTCGCCACACCACACGTCTGTTCGCAAACACCAACCGGTGATGCTAACCGCGACGCAGCCACTAATGTCTCTACTCAGCTGCCGTGGATCATCGACACCCTCACCGAGCATGACTATGCAGCCGCGGCTTATGTGCAGAGCCATTTGTTGACTAACTAGTCAGCTGCACTGTACAGCCAGAGAATACAGTCCGCCGATCGCCCGGCGGACTGTTTGATTATGTTGGTGCGGCGTCACACCAACGAATGTATTTATTGTTGACTTTTGGGGTCGAACAGGTCGTAGCCGGGCAGCCAGGCGGCCTTGGCGAAGGGGGCACCAGGGGTGTCGCCATCGATACCCTGAAAGAAATACACAATATCGCGCATCAGACCTGCACTGGTTGTCAGGCGGTACGAACCCAGGTCGCCCTCCTGGCCGGTTACCGATACCATAGCTGCAGCACCCAGGTGGTCGGCTACCTTCTCGATTGTTCGTAATGCATCATAATCAGGCCTCAGTGAAGCTTCAGTTGTATTGTGGCAATGTCGTTTAAAGAAGCAGCTATCACACTGATCGTCCAAAATTCCTACGCCAACCTCAACTATATCGCTTGGCTGTAAGTCGTGAAAACGTTGTAGAGCCGCTGCGGTTTGCCGCTCTACGGCATCGGCCTGTTCGTCAGTATCACCGATAACGTCTACCCCATAAGCGCGATCAAAAGCTTCGGTTAAAGAATCTTCTGCGACACCAGTATCCAGTGTACTAAAGTCTACCGTCTGGCTTGTCGAATCGCGGCGGGCTTGCTGCGCATACAGACGTATATCGTGAGCAACATAGGCCGCGCTTTTGCCCTGCCCGTAAGAGTCAAGCACAGCCTGAAAGTGATGGCCCCTAACTAAATGCCGCTTTTGAGGCCGGTCCAACGCGACTGGATCACCAATCTGCTCACTCATAATATGGTAATTATAACATAAGCAGTATAATATTGCAATACTCAGGGATGATGGCGGCGCTCGTTGGAAAACTTATGGGCCAAGCTGAACTTTGCGCCAACCACCAGCCCGATTATTGGCAATAACCGCTTTTAGTAACGCTAGTAGCGCCGGTTGGTTGATAGTATCTGTCTGGTATAACTGGATAGCCCGGGCGGTTAGATTGCCGTGACCCTGGTTAATAATATGCTGCGGATCGGGAGCGATCGGGTCGTAAATAAACACATTAAGGTGGTCTTTCGCCCCTAACAATGCACAGATATTACCTTTTAGCACAAAATATGGCTGGCGGGTGCGTTTTATGGTCTCCTCAACCTCTGGATCGGCCTGGTGCACCAGGGCCCGCACCCGCCTGGCAAACTCCTGTTGCCACGGCACCAGGGAGGCAATATACGCATCGATACGGGGATCAGTGTGGGCGTTCATAAGCTGATAATATCACGGGTACAACACGGGTGCCAAAGTACTGCTAAAGGCAGCATCTGGTGTCTGGTGCTTACTTTCCGCTACCGGTCTAATACGATTGAGCCTGCCTAAACTGGTTGGCGATATCCGCCGGCGTGATTTGGCTCCAGGCGATTGACGTACACTCTTTGTTGGCAAGGGCATACACCTGCAAAGGTGTAGCGCCAGCTAACGACTGGGTGACAACATGAGGCTGATGCGGGCTATAAGCGTTAGGCTTGTCTTCGTGTTTAATGCGGACCATATCCGCACAGCTTATGCGCTGCTCGCCGGGCTGCTCCTGCAGTAGTGTGGAGTAAAAACGGGCGCCATCCTGGTTGTTATAGTCATAGCGCAGCGTTTTGGTGACATCATTATAAGGTAAGGTAATGCGCAGCTCAGGTACGTAGACGCGGTTATCCTGCGGGCTGATTACTACCGCAGTGGTGCGCTGGCTGGCTTCCAGCCGGTTGCTCAGCAGCTGCAGCTGCCGATCCTGATCGTTTTTGTAGTGGCTAAAGTGGGCCTGCTGGAACAGCAGTGCCACCGCCAAGGCGACAATGATAATACTGGCTAAAAGTTGTAGCGATGTCTTAGAGCTTAAAGTAGTTTTAGGACTGGTATTTTTAGTTGTTGTTTTTTTCATGATGCCTTTAGTATAGCACCGGCTGATATACGTTGACATATTTATATATCAGCTTATATATCAATGTGTCTATCAGCCAGCCTGCAAAGTGTAATGTACTTTATGGCGGCCGGTCCACGAATGCTATATCTTGTCTCTGGCTAAGTATGAAAGGATCGTTTTGACTTTGAAGCATGGAAACAACATACACATCAGTGGCGCTCGCGAGCATAATCTAAAAAATATCTCCCTGGATATTCCAAAGCATGCCATAACGGTGTTTACCGGTGTTTCTGGTTCCGGTAAATCGTCTTTGGTGTTTGATACGATCGCCGCCGAGTCGCAGCGCCAGCTAAACGAAACGTACTCCAGTTTCATACGTCACCGCCTGCCGCAATACGGGCAGCCGGACGTCGATGGGATTGAGAACCTGTCTGTTTCTATCGTTGTCGATCAAAAGCGTATAGGCAGTAATATCCGCTCGACGGTGGGGACGGTTACCGACATTTATACCTTGCTGCGGCTGCTTTTCTCGCGTATTGGCCAGCCATTTGTGGGCTATTCCAACGTTTTTTCTTTTAACGACCCGTCGGGCATGTGCCCGCACTGCCAAGGAACCGGCACCGAACAGACCGTGGACGTTGATAAACTGATCGACCGCAATAAATCACTTAACGAAGGGGCCATCAACTTTCCGACCTTTCAGCCCGGCGGCTACCGCTGGAAACGCTATGCCTACTCCGGGCTGTTCGATAACGACAAAAAACTTGCCGATTATACTAAACAGGAGTGGGACACCCTGCTGCACAAAACAAATGTGCCCATACACCATCCCTTGCCCGGATGGCCGCCCAGTCATCAGTACCGCGGTATTCTGGTGCGCTTTAAAGAAGACTTCTTCTCCCGTGAAAGTCGCGAATTACGCACCCACGCCAAGGCCTTGCAGCGCGTTGTAAAAGCCGGCCCCTGTCCTGTTTGCCATGGTGCCCGGCTTAATAAAAAGTCGCTCAGCTGTAAGATTAACGGGAAAAACGTTTCGGAGTGTGCGGCCCTGCCAATCGGGGAGCTAATTACTTTTATGCAGAAAGTCAGCGCCGCCAAAGCCCGCACTATCAAGGCCGAGATCATCGAGCGCCTACAAAACTTGGTAGCCATAGGCCTGGAGTACCTCAGCCTCGACCGACAAACCGCCAGCTTATCCGGGGGCGAATCGCAGCGCATTAAAATGGTTAAACATCTGGGCAGCAGCTTAAGCGATATTTGCTATATTTTTGACGAACCAAGCATCGGGCTGCACCCCAGCAATATCACCGAGCTCAATACCCTGCTGGCTCGTTTGCGTGATCAGGGCAACACTGTGCTGGTGGTCGAGCATGACCCGGATGTCATGCGCATTGCAGATCATATTATTGACATGGGCCCTGGCCCCGGTGTAAAAGGTGGAGACGTGGTTTTTAGCGGTACGCTCGCCGGGCTGGCCAAGGCCACAACGCTGACCGCTCGTTACCTGCATCACGGCGCCAGAGTTAAAACGCAGCCCCGGCAGGCCACCGGACAGTACCCCCATTACCCATGCTACGCTGCATAATGTGCGCAACATCAGCGTTGCCATTCCCAAAGGCGTCTTAACGGTAGTCACCGGCGTAGCCGGTTCCGGAAAAAGCACCCTGATCAATCAAATATTTACCGCTCAGTATCAGCAGGCCGTAGTAATCGACCAAAGCCCTATCCATGCCTCCAAACGGTCCAATCCGGCTTCATATATGGGCATCTTCGACACCATTCGTCAGCTCTTTGCCCGGGCAAACACCGTTGACGCTTCGCTGTTCAGCTTTAATTCCGAGGGGGCCTGCCCGGCTTGCAAAGGTCTCGGTGTTACCCAAACTGACTTGGCCTTTATGGACCCCATCGTTACTACCTGTGAAGTCTGCAAAGGACGTCGCTATAGGCCCGAGGTATTGCATTACACCTTCCGCGGTAAAGCCATCGACGAAGTGCTGGGCATGAGTATCACCAGCGCGTATACTTTCTTCGCCGAGCCCGAGATGAGCAAGATCTTGCAGTCCGCCGAAGAGGTCGGTATCGGTTATATCACCCTGGGGCAACGGCTGGATACGCTTTCCGGCGGCGAGCGTCAGCGTATTAAGCTGGCTATGGAGTTGCACAAAACCGGTGAATTGTATGTTCTTGACGAGCCCACAACCGGCCTGCATATGGCTGACGTTGACGGGCTGGTGCGTATTTTGAATCGGCTGGTGGACAATGGCAGCACCGTTATCGTAGTCGAGCATAACATTGACGTTATCCGACAGGCTGATCACCTCATTGATATGGGGCCAGGCGCCGGGCAGCAGGGTGGCCGCATCATTTTCCAAGGCACCCCTGAGGAAATGCGACAGAGCAAGGTTTCAACAACCGGTAAATATCTATAAAGAGTCACTGTGCTACAATGCCACGATGGATAAACCATTGCTGCTTACAGTAGGTAACATTTACGTTGATCATAATATTTTCAGCGTCAACGGTGGCGAACATTTCGTCTTAGAGTCCGGCAAGGATTACTTTGGCACTCACGGCGAGCGTGTACTGGGCGGTTCGGCCGTTAATGCTGCACTCCAGGCCGCAACGCTCGGCCTGGAGGTAGGCTTTGTGGGTAAAATCGGCTGTGATGAAGGCGGCCAAGAAGTCAGGTCATTACTCCGCGCTGCCGGCATTCATGATGAGCTGATGATCGAAGATCCCCAGCGCACTACATCGATGGCCATAAATCTCATTAATAAGGATGGTCAGTTCATCGGCGTGCATTACGGCGATGCTTCACGGCATCTTGCTGGCTCTGACATGCCACTGGATGACCAGCTTTTTGGCCGGGCCCAAGCCATATATTTTGGTGGTACCGCTAAACAGCCCCACGTATTTGAAGATTGTGCCCGACTTTTTAAAGAGCTGGGCCGCCGCCAGACTAAAGTTTTTTATGATCCTAACCGTTTTCCGGCTCACGAGGAGCTAGCCGACCGCTCGCTGTTCGCCAGCCAGTTGGCCCACGTGGAGGGCTATTTCCCTAACGAAGAGGAGCTACTCCAGACCACCGACAAAGCTTCGGTTGATGAAGCGCTTGCCTACGCTATTAGTACCGGTGTGGCCTTCATAGCACTTAAACGAGGTGCCGCTGGCTGCCGTATAAAGACCAGAACTGACGATTTTGAAGTAGCCGGTCATGCCATTACCCCCATCAGCACTGTCGGGGCTGGCGATTGTTTTAATGCCACCTTTATAAGCCACTATCTCGAAGGTTCTTCGTTACTTACATGTGCCGAATATGCCACCGCGGCCGCAGCCCTTAAGGTCAGCAAAAACATCTGGCCGGATCGGTCGGATATAGAAAGCTTTTTAACGGATAAGACAGCTTAGTGCGGTAAGCCTAGCCGTTCAGGTCAATCGCCCCAGTCCACGCGTATTTTTTTATCAGTGAAGTGTTCGGCAAACTTGATAAGATCACTGGCTCGGTACCATATGCCATCGCTGGGATAAGATGCCCTAATATCTAAGGGCAGATCCCAAAGTTTAGCCCAATCCTGTGGCGTAAAGTTGGCCTGAAGTAAGCATTGCAGCCACTGCCGCGAAGGCTCCGCCTGGAACAGCTCACGGGCCTGTCGCTCCATGTGTGTGGTCCGCCCAACTTTATCAAGGTGCCCCAGGGCCTCCCGGGGATTTACTTTGGCAACATCCACCAGCCGGTCGGCGGCGGCAGCTTCGCCATAATCATGGAGGGCCACCAATGGTCCGTACGATGTAGCCATGTCTGCCATGCGCGTTGCGGGATCTATAAACAGGGTACGGGCCACCGTAACCAGTGGCTGGAAACCGCCACGCACCAACTTATCGGCCACATCACCGCCAAAGCCGCGTATAAATGAACCACATTCGGCATGCATTAACAACGCCCGTTCCGCAAAATCGCTACCGAAAGCGCCGGTAACATAGCAGTCTGCCAGGGCGTTCGCTTTCGAGCTCGAGTCATCCATCAGCTCCAGGGCTTCTTCAATCTTTTGGCCCTCTCCGCGCTTCAGCATGGTAGCGATAAGTCCCCATAAGGCGTTATTGATCCAGGCATTAGCCGAAGTATCGTTGTCGGGTCCTGGCGGTTCCTTGCGCTCCTTGGCAAAGCGTAGCGTCAGATCAACCGCCTGAGGGTCACCGGCCCTATGCAGCAGCATAGCGCGACGGGTCGAATACTTGGCTGTCTTGGGATCACTGTGAATTTTTTCAAGATGCTGACGGGCCAATGGCATAGCGGCGTGATCACCTATACCTACCAGCCCAAATAGCTGATTACCAACCGCCATATCGGCAATGTCGACATCCTTGCGTACTGTAATGCCAGCCTTCGTTTCTTGAATACCGGTCCGTACACGGACTTGCTCAACGGCGCCTGCGACACCTGCCACACCCAGCCCTTCCCAGACTGAAGACGAGTCTTCGGGCCCTAATTCCAGCTCAAAGCAATTGTCTTCGGCAAACTTATATGCCGCCTCCGGGCCTTCAAGGTGCGCTTTAGCGATTCCAATATTTCGTATACCGGTGGCCTGTTTTTCAGCTGGAGCATCGGGCAACAATGCAAGAATATTTTGTACGCCGTCTTCGAAGTACTTCAGGTTTTCAGCAGACAAGTTCATTTTGTGTACTATACCATAAAGCGCATGATTTGGTAGCTGATGTGCTGGTTAGGGCGCTTGAAGAACAATTTATCAAAAAGACGAATATTTTACTTTTTCTATGCAAGTGATCGTGCTATATTGACTGCATGAAACAATCACAATCAACAAAAGAGCCTCCAAAGGCGACCATCAAAGAATGGCTGGGACTGGGTGTCCTGGGCCTAACATCACTCGTGGTGGCAATTGATCTGTTTGTGATGCTGCTGGCACTGCCCAAGCTAAGTACAGATCTCCATGCCAGTGCTACCCAGCTGCTATGGATAACCGATATGTACGGGTTCCTGCTGGCTGGTTTTATGATAACTATGGGAACCCTGGGCGATCGGATTGGCCGCCGTAAAGTCCTGATGGTCGGAAGCGCAGCTTTTGCGGCCAGCTCGCTGCTGGTGGCTTTCTCCCAAAGCGCGGCTATGCTGATCTTTGCCCGGGCCTTACTGGGGATTGCCGGCGCCATGATCGCTCCGGCCGCCTTGTCGCTTATCCGGCATATGTTTGTAAACCCCCGTCAAAACGCCCAGGCTATAAGTATCTGGTTGGCCTGCTTGATTAGCGGCTCGATTTTAGGCCCACTGGTTGGTGGCGTGTTACTCGAGCATTTCTGGTGGGGTTCTGTCTTTCTGGTAGGCGTTCCACCGATGCTTATCGCCCTGCTGTTTGCCAAAAAACTACTGCCCGAATATAAAGATCCGGATGCCGGCCACCTACACTTGCCCAGCGTGTTTTTATCACTAGCCGCCATCTTACCGCTTATCTACGGCATCAAAGAGCTGGCGGTACATGGCTGGCAGCTGCTGCCGGCTTTGGCCTTGCTGGCCGGGCTGGTCTTTGGTGGTCTCTTTCTTAGGCAACAACGGAAGTTACGTGACCCCCTGCTGGACCTCTCGCTCTTTAAGAAGCCGGCCTTTACCATCATGCTGGTAGCTATGCTTATCAATACCATGCTGCCGGGCGGGGTTATGGTGCTTAGTACGCAATACCTGCAGCTGGTCGGCGGTCTTAGCCCGCTGCAAGCCGGTCTATGGATGATTCCGGCAATGAGCGCCTCTATTTTGGGCTTTCTGATCTCTCCTCACCTGGCGCGTCGTATTCGTCCCGCCTATCTCATTGCCATGGGGATTGGATTATCAATTATCGGCATGTTAGTGCTATGCCTGACGAAGGTTGATGGCAGCATCGCCCCGCTTATTATTGGCTTTGCACTGTTTAACCTGGGTTCAGGCCCGCTGGTCACCCTAGGTACAGGCTTGATAATTGGTTCGGTAGCGCCACAAAAGGCCGGGGCCGCCGCTGCCATCTCGCAGACCGGTAATGAGTTTGGCTTTGCCCTGGGTATTGCCGTCGTCGGTAGTATCGGCGCTGCTGTCTACCGCCTAAAGACCGAAACGCTACCGGCTGGCTTATCGGCCGATAGCGGTGCAGCTGTCCGGGACACGCTGGCCTCGGCGGTGTCCACTGCCCATAGCCTTCCTGATGACTTGCGCCATACGGTTCTGCATATCGCCCGGACGGCTTTCGTGCAGGAGTACCACATTGTGGCAATCATCAGTGCCGCAGTGCTTCTGGCGGTAGCCGCCGTCATTGTCGCCAAGTTGCGCAGCTTGCCGGCTATGGGCGGCAATGAACCGCAGCACTAAACCCAGCCACCGGGCAGTCTTCGGGCTAACCAATTGCTATTTGCCACCCCTTATGCGATAGTAATCGGATGGAATTTGACCCCAGTGATCCCGACATTCGTAGCCGCATACATGACCCCCGGTTTCTCGGTGGCTTATCCTTGCCCCAACTCCTAGAACTTCAGGCCGAACTGCCCACCGATAAAAACGGAACTGTGCGTATTGAACGCTCGCGCCGCGAGAACATGGTCAACGAATTGCGCATCTATATGCCCGCAGTACCCGAAACGCCCGAATACGACATAACCGCCGGTCCGGAAGGCTACATCGAGACTGTCAGAAACTACAACCTGGCCAGCCCCGGTATAAGCCGCAATCAGGTTACGCGATTGGGCAGTGAGCACCGGCAGTTATATAACTGGGCCAGCCTGTATATGCGCCAACATCCTTTCGAATTGCTAAACCCCGATACCGACGGTGAGTCGCTGCGTGCCCGTGATTTTTTGGTAAGCAATCTCCTGTTTCTGACCGCCGGGCGGGCCGAAGCCTACGACGTTTTTAGTGCAACGCGCAACCGGGTCTTACGCAGTCACTTCCCCGGGGCAGTGTTTAATGGCGGGCGCGAAGCTATGATCGATTCGTTGGCAACATTGCCTGTCATGCCTGAACAAGTTGCGCCAATTAAGGCCGAGCTGGAACAAATCCCCTACAAGACACCCTACCCAGACTTTTTTCAGATCCCCGACTACCAGGAAGAAATCGTCAATGCTATAGGCTACGAATGGCGGCAGCTCTACCGAATCTTACGGCGCTACAGCGACAATCCACTGCCCGGTCGCCTAACCGAGTGTGCCCCGCTGGCATACCTTGGCGTGAACAACCTACGAACTGCCATTCAGGAGAACCCTAGCATACCACCACTGCAAGTTTGTCGCGCTTTTCTTACCCAGCCACGCGAATTTCACAACGTCGTTGGTCTGCTACGGCAGAATGCTCAAGCTGAGGCCGACTTTCGCAGTCAACACGCAGCCGTTGAGGAACAAGCTGAACGGATTAAAGCATTGTATGCCTTACCGCCTAACCAGCAAGAGATTTATGCGCTTGCCAACGACCCGGAGGTCAACCTGGACCTTGTAAAGGCCCCGCTGGGCGAAGCCGTAGCCATAACTAAGCCCGATGTTCCAATTATGAATTCTAGGTTTGATGACATAGTTGATAAGCACATTCAATTATTGGGTCGTACAGCCTACGAGCGCATGGATAGAAGAAACGCCGGGCTTCGCCTGAATCGCTGGAAGAACGTTTCAGCCGGAGCCTTGCTACGCGCCGAATATCCCGAAAAGCGCGGCCAAAAGAAAAAGACCGGTTTTTTGGGAAACATGCTCAACCTGCAAATTACCAAATTCCCTGTTACCCAGGAAACACTCGATCATTTTTTTGGCCACCTTAACGAAGGCGAGCTGCCAACAGTGGATGACGCCTACGACCTGGCCATTTATGCCGAAATGAAGAGCAGCGGACGGCCAGCCATTGGCTCGCTGGTCCGC
>JGI24741J21665_1000296_pt1 | contig 15024 bp, 10 predicted proteins | sample KBSCornC7_FD_21665 | JGI IMG/M metagenome (IMG submission 21665) | reverse complement strand
TCCATCACCACGATCCGGTCGGCACGCTGTACGGTGGCGAGCCGGTGTGCGATCACCAGCGTGGTGCGGCCGCGGCCGGCGCGTTCCAGCGCAGCCTGGATCGCGGCTTCGGATTGCGCGTCCAGACTCGAAGTTGCCTCGTCCAGCAACAGCACCGGCGCGTCTTTCAGGATCGCGCGGGCGATCGCGATCCGCTGGCGCTGCCCACCCGAAAGCCGCACGCCACGCTCGCCGAGCTGGGTGTCGAAACCGTCGGGCTGCTCACTCAGGAAGCCGAACGCTTCGGCGTCGCGCGCCGCCGCCTGCACCGCGTGGTCGGCCGCGTCGGCGCGTCCGAAGCGGATGTTGTCGGCGGCGCTGGCGCCGAAGATCACGGTTTCCTGGGGTACCAGCGCCAAGGCGCCACGCAGTTCGTCGAGTTTCAATGCGCGCAGGTCCACGCCGTCCAGCGTGATCCGTCCGCGCTGCGGATCGTGGAAACGCAGCAGCAGGTTGAACACGGTGCTCTTGCCGGCGCCGGACGGCCCGACCAGCGCGACNGTCTGGCCCGGATGGATGCGCAAGGTGAAGTTGTGCAGCGCGGGCGTGTCCGGGCGTGACGGATAATGGAATTCGACATGCTCGAACGCGATCGCACCGCGCGACGGTTGCGCCAGTGGCGTCGGCTGCGCCGGATCGGCAATCGACGGGTGCTCGCCCAGCAATTCGCTGATCCGTCCCATCGAGCCCGCCGCGCGCAGCACGTCGCCCCACACGCCGCCCAGCGCGCCCACCGAACCGGCCGCCATCACGGCATAGAGCACGAACTGGCTGAGCAAACCCGCATCCATCGAGCCGGCCAGCACATCGCGCGCGCCAGCCCACAGCACCAGCGTGATGGCGCCGAAAATCAGCACGATCACGCCACCGGTCAGGACGGCGCGTGCGCCGATGCGCTTCTGCGCGGCCCGCAATGCCCGCCCAACCGCATCGCCATAGCGCGCGCTTTCGATGCCCTCGCGCGCATACGCCTTCACCGCGTGCACCGCATTCAGGGTTTCATTGGCGATTGCGCTGGTGTCGGCGATGCGATCCTGGTTGCTGCGTGAGAGTTTGGTCAGTCGCCGCCCGTACAGCGCGATCGGCACGATCACCACCGGAATCACCAAAGCGGTCAGGCCTGCGAGGCGCGGGCTGGTCCAGACCATCAGGGCCGCCGCGCCGATCACCATCACCACGCTGCGCAGCGCGATGGAAATGCTGGAGCCGATCAGCGTCTGCACCACTTCGGTGTCGGTGCCGAGTCGCGAAATCAGTTCGCCGACCCGGGTTTTCTCGTAGAAGGCGACATCCAGCCGGATCAGGCGCGAATACAGGATTTCGCGCAGTGCCGCGATGGCGCGCTCGCCCAACAGGCTGATGCAGAAGTAGCGTGCCGCGGTGGCGATCGCCAGCACCAGCGCCAGCAGGAACAAAAGCAGAAAGGTGCCGTTGACCAGCGTGGCGTCATGGCTGGCGAACCCGCGGTCGATCATGTGCCGCACCGCGACCGGCAAGGCCAGCGTCGCGGCCGAGGACAACGCGAGGAAGAACAGCCAGCCGGCGGCAAGCGCGCGGTGCCGGCGCATGTAGGGCCACAGCGCACCAAGCGCGGCGAGCTGGCGGGTGGGGCGCGTTGCGCCGGAATCGTCTGATCGGGTCATCGCCACGAAGTGGGGGCCAGGCCGGCCAGTTCAACGCGAGTCGGCACCGGGTTCCGGGTCCAGGCCCGTTGCCGCGCAAAGCGGTTCGGATAAATCACCGGTGATACAGCCGTTTGCGGATGTTCCCCGGGAATGGCTGGAGTCGGGACGCGCTGGACGGAAATCATCATCAATGATTTTCCGAATCGGCCGATACAGCAGTACGGGTCGGTTCGAGGCGGATCGGCATGGGTGCGGGGCACCGGGCTGGCATCGCTTGTGCAAGAGACACAAGGCTCGCCACGCGCCGATTGTCCGAGACAGGGGTGGCGCATGACCAAACGGAGTTCCAGGTACATGGGAGGGATCATTCGGGGTTTCACTGCGATCGTGCTCGCGGCTGCCGTCGCGGCCGTCGTCACGGCTGCGGGAGCGTTCGATTCCGCCGCGTCGACCGGAACGCATGGCGCCCGACCGGAAATCATCCGCGTGGCGACCGCCCGCCATTACCCGCCGTTCCAGTTCCTGGACGGAAATGGCAAGGCCCAGGGCTACGAAGCCGACATGTGGCGCCTGTTCCAGGCCCACACCGGCATCCGCGTCGAGCTTCTGCCGATGGATTGGGAAGCGGCCCAGCAAGCCGTGCTGTCCGGGCGCGCCGACGTGATCGACATGATCTACCGCACGCCCGCCCGGGAGGCGCAATACGATTTTTCCCGACCATACGCCTCGCAGCCGGTCGGCATCTACGTGGAACGGGGGATTCGTGGCGTGCGGGACGTGGCCACCCTGCGGGGTTTCCCCGTTGGCGTACTGCGTGGTGACGCGTGCGCCGAGCGCTTGCAGTCGATGGGCCTTCGATACCTGCAACAGTACGGCAGCTACGAGGATTTGGTCGACGCGGCGGTGCAGGGGAGCCTGCGCATCTTCTGCATGGACCAATATCCGGCCGATTACTACCTGTATCGGGACGACGCGCGCGCCCGGTTTTACCGGGCATTCGTGCTTTACACCGGCGAGCCGCGCTGGGGCGTCCGCAAGGGCAACCTGTCGATGCTGCACGCCGTCGAGCGCGGCATGGCATCGATCACGCCAGACGAGCGAGCCAGGCTGCAAGCGCGCTGGCTGGAACATCCCACCACGCTCAAGTCCTATTTGTACACGGCCAGAATCGCGTTGGCGATCACCGTGGCGCTGATTGCGCTGATGATGTTCTGGGTGTGGACGCTGCGCCGCAGTGTCGCCCGCCGCACGCGTGAACTGGGTGCGGAGCAGGGCAACATGCGCGCGTTGTTCGACGCCAGCCCCGACGCGATGTGGGTGACCGACTGCCGCGGCGTGTTGCTGAAGTGCAACGAGCGGGCGACGCATGTCTTCGGAATGCCGCCGGAGAAGATGATCGGGTACACCGCCGCGCAGGCGATGGATGCGGCGAACGGCACGTTCGCCAGCGCGTCGCAGGCGATGAACCTTGCCGTGCTGCAGTCCCGGCAGCGCCAGCGAGCGGTGTTGCCGCTGGCATTGCCGGGCGGCAGCACGCTGGATCTGGACGTCATCAAGGTGCCGCTGTACGCCAGCGACGGCGAAGTGCGCGGCGTGCTCAACACCGCGCGCGACATCAGCGAACGCCTGCAGACGGAAGAACGATTGCGGCTGTGGGCGCATGCCTTCCAGCACGCGACCTTCGCCGTGGCCATGTTCGACGCGCGGACCAAGCGCATCACAGCGGTCAATCCCGCGTTTGCCCGCGAGCGCGGCTACACGCCCGAGGAAATGGTCGGGATGCCGGTCGACGCGCTGTATCCGGAAGACCTGCTGGAAGAGCGGCGGCGGGTGCGGGACGACATCAACAAGCTCGACCACGCGATGACCGAAACCGAGCAGGTCACTCGGGATGGCCGGCGTTTCCCGGTGTTGCTGGACATCTCGATCACGCACGATGCCAATGGCGAAGCGCAATACGTGATTGTGTACGCGCAGGACATCAGTGACCGCAAGCGCACGGAGAGCGAACTGCGGCTGGCCGCGGTGGCGTTCCAGTCCCAGGCCGCGCTGATGGTGATGGATGCCGACCGCGTGATCCAGCGCGTCAACGGTGCGTTCGCCTCGCTGACCGGCTACGAGCCCGACCAGGCAATCGGGCAGCCGTTCTCGCTGCTGCGCTCGCGCCATCACGACGAGCCCTTCCACCAGCACATGTGGGAACAGGTCCAGCGCGACGGAATCTGGCAGGGCGAGCAGTGGATACAGGTCAGGCAAGGCCAGCCCAAGGTGATCCGCGCCGTGGTGTCGGCGGTCGCCGATGCCGTGGGCAGGGCCACGCACTACATCTGCTCGATGATCGACCTGACCAGCGAACGCGAAGCGCACGCGAGCGTCGATCACATGACGTTCTTCGATTCGCTGACGGACCTGCCCAACCGGCACTTTCTGCATGGCCGCCTGCAGCATCTGCTGGAAGACGGCGATTCACGCGGCGGCGCGCTGTTGATGTTCGACCTCGACCATTTCAAGCGGGTGAACGACCTGCGCGGCCACGCAGCGGGCGACGCGCTGCTGGCGCTGATCGCGCAACGGCTTCGTCATTTGCAGGACGACCGCTTCGTGTTGAGCCGCTTCAGTGGCGGCACCTTCGCGCTGCTGGCGGGTTTCGACGCCGGCCAGCCGGGCGCGACCCCGGAGGATGCATGGGCCTCGGCCGAACGCTTGCGCCAGACGTTGCGCGAACCGTTCCAGTTGGGTGGCGACACGCCGGTCACGATCAGCATCAGCATCGGCTGGACGGAACTGGTNCCGGGCAATGGCACGCCCGAATCCGTGCTCAAGGAAGCCGAGCTGGCGATGTATCGCGCCAANGCCGCGGGCCGNGATCAGGTGTGCCGCTTCGAGCCCGCGATGCACGCCGAACTGGTGCACCACGAAGCGCTGGTGCAGGACCTGCGTCGCGCGATCATCGATGAAACCTTCGAGCTGCACCTGCAGGCGCAGGTGGATCGCGCCGGCGAAGTGATCGGCGCCGAGGCCCTGCTGCGCTGGACGCGCCCTTCGGGCGAGCGTGTGCCGCCGGACGTCTTCATTCCAATCGCCGAGGACAATGGGTTGATTTTCCCGCTGGGCGACTGGGTGCTGCGGCGCGCCTGCGCCTGTCTCGTCGCGTGGTCCAGGCAGCCGGCGCTATGCGACCTGTCGCTTGCGGTGAACGTGAGCGCGCGGCAGTTCGCGCAAGCCGGATTCGTGGACAGTGTGCGTGGCGCGCTGTCGACCACGGGTGCGATCGCGTCGCGGCTCAAGCTGGAGATCACCGAGACCACGGTGCTGGAGGATTTCCACGAGACCGCGGCGAAACTTGCCGAATTGCGCGCGCTAGGCGTCAAGGTTTCGCTGGACGATTTCGGCACGGGCTATTCATCGCTCGCCTACCTGACGCGCCTGCCGCTGGATCAATTGAAGATCGACCGTTCGTTCGTGGACCGGCTGCCGGAAGACCGCAACGACGCGATGGTCGCGCAAACCATCATCGGGATGGGGCGGGGGTTGGGCCTGGACGTGATCGCCGAAGGCGTGGAAACCGAGGCGCAGCGCAATTTCCTGATGGCGCAAGGTTGCGATGCCTTCCAGGGTTACCTCGTTGCGCGGCCAATGCCCCGCGAAGCATTCGAGGCGATGCTGGACCAGCGCACGGACGCCCGGCAGGTCGCAGGTGGCCCGCGCCTGCCGGGCGGGTCTTTCCCGCGCGTGGGACGGCATCACCGCAACGCCGGTTGAAGCAGCGCGACGGGCGACCCTTCACGGGTCGCGGATCACCAGCAACCGGCGCTCGGTCATGTCCTCGATCGCGTAGCGGATGCCCTCACGGCCGAAACCGGAGAGCTTCACGCCGCCGTATGGCATGTTGTCCACCCGGAAACTCGGGATGTCGCCGACCACCACGCCGCCTTCGACCAGCGTGTCCCACGCGCGCATCGCGTGCGTGAGGTTGTCGGTGAACACCCCGGCCTGCAGGCCGTAGTCGGACTCGTTGACGATGGCGAGCGCCGCATCGAAATCGTCGAACGGTTCCAGCATGGCAACCGGGCCGAAGGCTTCCATGCAACTGAGCTTGGCTGCATGCGGCACGTTTTCGAGCACGGTCGCGTCCAGCATGCTGCCGTTCCTCTTGCCGCCGCACAGGATTTTCGCCCCGGCCTTCTTAGCTTCCGCGATCCAGCCTTCCAGACGTTTTGCGGCGGCTTCGTCGATCATCGGCCCGAGGAAGGTTTCCGGGTTCTTCGGATCGCCGGCCTTCAGCTTCCTGGTGGCGGCGACGAAGCGCTTTTTTACTTCGTCATACAGCGACGCATGCACGAGGATGCGCTGCACGCCGATGCAGCTTTGTCCGGACTGGTAGAAGCTGCCCGAGACCAGGCGCGATATCACGAAGTCGAGGCGCGGCTTCTGGTCGGCATCGACGATGCACGCGGCGTTGCCGCCGAGTTCCAGCACCACCTTCTTCCTGCCGGCGCGTGCCTTCAGTTCCCAGCCGATCTGGCCGCCGGTGAACGACAGCAGCTTCAGGCGTTCGTCCTCGATGAATGGGTCGGCGTTTTCCACCCGGCACGGCAGGATCGAGAATGCGCCTTCGGGCAGGTCGGTTTCGGCCAGCACCTCGCCGATGATCAGCGCGCCGATGGGCGTGCGCTCCGACGGCTTCAACACGAACGGGCAACCGGCCGCGATCGCGGGTGCGACCTTGTGCGCGACCAGGTTCAACGGAAAATTGAAGGGCGTGATGAACGAGCAGGGGCCAATCGGCACGCGCTTGACGAAGCCGCGGTAGCTTTTCGTGCGCTCGGAGATTTCGAGATTGACGATCTCGCCGTCGAGGCGGGTGGATTCGTCGGCGGCGATCCGGAAGGTATCGATCAGGCGCTCGGCTTCACCTTGCGAATCCTTGATCGGCTTGCCGGCTTCGACGCACAGCGCGTAGGCGAGTTCGTCCTTGCGCTTGCGCATGCTTTCTACGCAGTGCTCCAGCACCGCGCGGCGTTGGTACGGCTTCAGCGCGGCCATGGGCGCTGCGGCTTTTGCGGCGGCGGTGATCGCCTGCTCGATCGCCTTCGCGTCCGCCATGGCGACGCGTGTCGCGACCTTGCCGGAATATTTGTCGAGCACCGGCAAGTCGGCATTCGCCTGCACCGGCTTGTTGGCGAGGTAATAGGGATAGCGCGGTTTCAGTTTTGGCGTCTTCGCCATCGCGGTCTCCTGAGAGGTGATTCAGGCTGCAGATTGTCGGGAACGCACCGTGTCGGAACCGTGCATGTCGGCAAATGCATTCAATCACGGTCGTCCACGTGCAACGGCAGTTCGCCATCGGCAAGCCGCGCATGCACGCGTGCGCCGGGCGCCACGTTCCGCGCCGAGCGCAGCACGTTTCCCGATTCATCGAAGAGGATCGCATAGCCGCGCTTCAACACGTCGAGCGGGCTGACCGCATGCAAGGCGCGCGCAAGTTCGGCCAGCCGTTGCCGGCGCCGCTCGCTGCAACGTCCCCACACGGCAACGAGCCGCCGTTGCAGGTCTGCGTTGCGCTGCGCCAGTTGTTGCAGGCGCGCCTGCGGGTGCCGGGACAACAGCCGCATCCGGGCGCGGGCCAGGCGTGCCGTTGCGCGCTCGTGCGTCAAGGCTTGCGCCCGCAGCAGGCGCTCGCGCAGCGCAGCCATGCGCTCGCGTTCCATCGCGAGACGTTGCTGCGGCCGCTGGGTGTTGAGCCGCGTCGCGAGATGGTCGAGTCGCTGCATCAGGTCCTGTGCGCGACGTCGCCAACCTGTCCGCAGACGACCGTCGAGGTGGGCCAGCATCCGGGCCAGCGCATCGCCGTCGGGCAGGATCAATTCCGCCGCGGCGGAAGGCGTCGGCGCGCGCAGGTCGGCGACGAAATCGCTGATCGAAAAATCGACCTCGTGCCCGACCGCCGAGACTACCGGGACCGGGCTCTCCGCGATCGCCCGTGCAACCGCTTCGTCGTTGAACGCCGCGAGGTCTTCCAGTGAACCGCCGCCGCGGGTGACCAGCAGCACGTCGTAATGGTCGGCTTGCGCCGCCCTGCGCAGCATCGCCGCGATCTGCGCCGGTGCTTCCGTGCCTTGCACCAGTACCGGCAGCACGTGCACTTCGGTCAGCGCGAAGCGCCGCGCGCCACCGACAGCACGTCGCGGACCGCCGCGCCGCTGCCCGAGGTGATCACGCCGATCCGGCGTGGAAACGCCGGCAGCGTGCGCTTGCGGTTTGGGTCGAACAGGCCTTCCGCCTGCAGTTTCGCCTTGAGCTGCTCGAACGCGCGGCGCAGCGCGCCTTCGCCGGCGTCTTCCATCTGCTCGACGATCAACTGGAAGCTGCCGCGTGCCTCGTACAGGCTGACGCGCGCGCGCGCCAGCACCCGCGTGCCGTTGCCGGGCCGGAACTTGAGCCGCCCGTTTTCGCGGGCGAACATCGCGCAACGCACTTCGGCGGCAGCGTCCTTCAGCGAGAAATACCAGTGCCCGGACGCGGCGCGCGTGAAGTTGCACAGCTCGCCTTCGATCCAGACCATCGGCAGCGCGCCTTCGATCAGTTCGCGCACCAGCCGGTTGAGCGCGGACGGCGTCAGCACGCGGCGCGGGTCGGGCGCGGACATGTCAGTGGTCATGACCGGCCCTTGCCTTGCTGGCGGCATCGGGAACCGCCGTGGCAGGCGAGACGCGCTTTCGGTTGCTGCGCATGCGTAGCCAGCGCGCGGCAAGGCTGATGCCGATCCATGCCGCCAGCGCGCCCAACGGCCACGCCAGTGCCCACGGCCACAGCGCGGCGATCGCGGCGATCGCGAGCAGCACCAGCGCGCCGCCCACCAGCGGACGGGATTCGGTGTCGCTCAATACGCGCCGGTTGCCCAGCGCCGCGCCCAGGGTGGTCGCCATGCGCATCGCGCCGACTGCGCTGCGTCCCGCGCTGCCGTGACCGCGCAGGCCATGGTGGGGGGGCGGGGTCGCGGGTCGCGCGCGGCGTCGCGACAACACGATCTCGGTGGCGTGTTCGAGATCGCGTTCGTATTGTTCCGCCAGTTGCCGGACGAAATTTTCGTTCTCGATGGCGACGTCGATTTCGCAGTTGCCGACCCAGCTCGCGATGTTGAGGTTGGTGGACCCCACGCGCGCCCACTGGCTGTCGGCCACCGCGGTCTTGGCGTGCAGCATCGGACCCTTCCATTCGTAGATGCGGATGCCGGCTTCCAGCAAGGCGCGGTAGCCCGTGCGCGACAACGCGGCGACGGCCGGGATGTCGGACGCGCCCGGCACCAGCAAGCGCACGTCCACGCCATCGGAGGACGCATTCATCAGCGCGCTGAGGTACGGCGCGACGCCGATGAAATACGCGTCGGTCAGCCACAGCCGTTCGCGCGCCAGCGCGGCGATCAATTGATCGATCCGGAAGGTGCCGGCGCTCGACGGCAACGTGGCGATCACGCGCAGGGCCACGTCGCCCGCGGGTTCGATGGCGCCCTCCGAAGGTGGCGGCAAGGGATCGCCGAGTGCCGCCCAGGTTTCCGCGAATGCGCGCACCAGGTCGGCCACGGCAGGCCCACGCAGCGCCACGCCGGTGTCGCGCCATGGTTCGCGGCCGCGCGCGGGGTCGCCAAGCCATGCCGCGCTGATGCAAACGCCTGACACGAATCCCAACCGGTCATCCACCGTCAGCAATTTGCGGTGGTCGCGGTTGATCCAGCCGAACGGGCTCAGGGGATCGAACGGGTTGTAGGTGCGAACATCGCCGCCGGCTTCGCGCAGGGGCTGCCAGAACCGCGACCGGGCATGGCCGAGGCAGCCCAGCCAATCGTGCAGCACGCAAACCTGCACGCCAGCACCCGCGCGTTCCGCCAGGGCAGCCACGAATTCGCGGCCGACCTCGTCGTCGCGAAAAATATAGTTTCCAAACAATATGTTGTGGCGCGCACTTCGGATGGCTTCGAGCCACGCATCGAAATTGGCGCGCGCGTCGATCAGCAGGTCCACCCGGTTGCCGGTGGAAAGCGGGGCGCCCGCCGCGCGCGACAAGGCCTGCTCCGCCAGCGGACGGAACGACGCGGGCGAGGGTTGGCGCGAGCCGTGCATGACTGATTTCACAGGGCCCATGTTCGGCGGCCTCGCTGTCCGGTTCAAGGCTAGAATGGGAGAGTTTCGACGCCAAGTGTCGGGCCGAAACCACAGGGGGTTCGAAGCCGCGATGGATAACTACCAGCGCTTGATTGAAGATTTGCCGGCGCGCCTGCCGCCGGGACGTTCGCAACGGACAGGCGAAAAATCGATTCGCGAAGCCGTCGCGGCGCTGCCGCTGGCCAACCCCGCGCAGGCGATCCACGAGGTCGGCCAGCTTCTCGACGGCATGCTGGCGACGACCTGGTCGGGCGCCGAACGGATCGCCGCGCTGGAGCACCTGCGTGCGCCGGTGGAAAGCCTGTGCGGCGGGATCGAGCGCCAACTCAGTGCCGAGCCGCATCCATTGCCCGCGGCCGCGGCCGAGTGGGCGGCCGCCGCGCAACGCGTCGAATGGATGATGCTGGGCGGCTACGCCGTGGGCCTGCACGAACTCTGCGCGCCAGCCGGCAAGGTGCCGATGTTCAAGGGCAAGTTCGCGGCCACGGCGGTGGTGCGCGCGCTGACCCACGCCGATCGGGTGCTGACGTGGTCGTACCGCCAATACCAATCCCCGCCGGCGGGCGTGTGGCGGCGGGTCCACGCGTTGCACGCCTTCGCAGGCGAACTCGCGCTGGCCGACCAGCCGGTCGAAGACGCGTTTGGCAGCGAGGTGCCGCTGACCGCGCGAACGGCCTACGCGCAGTTGCTGCTGCTGGCCACCAGCAACCCGTATCGTTTTTCCGCGCGCGAACTTCAGGAAGCGCGGCAGGTGATCCGTTGCGTTGCCAGCGAATGTACGCTCGCGCGCGCCGGCGGCGAAGGCATCGGCGTCGATACCGACAGCGACGCCGGCCCGGGCTACATCGCGGAGGAGCGCCTGTCCACGGAGTCCGGTGTGCTGGCCGTCGACGTCTCACCGGTCGAGCGGATGTTCGAACGCAGTGCCCTGTTGCCCGCGGGCATCGATGCGATCGACCTGCCGCGGCCCGGCGGCGGCGTGGTGACCACCAGCGTGCACTTCCTCGATCGCCTGCGCATGGCGTGGGGTCCCGCGCCGCGCAGTCACGTGCGGCTGACGGCGAAGCATGCGCTGGACGTGGTGGTCGGCATGCGCGCACTGCACTACGCGCTGGCCGGCAACCTCGATTTCGGAACCTTCGTGCGGCGCGTCCATGGCGATGCGATCATGGTCGGTGCCCACGAGCTGGCTTCGGCATGGCTGGCTTCGGCCGACGCCTCGCGACCGCAGGTTTTTCGCGCCGACGTGCTGGACCAGAGCGGCGGCGGCTACCGGATGCGGTTGCACGGCGGGGAAGGCCTGCGGATGCGCATCGGCGAAGTGATCGGTCTGTCGCCGGTGGACGACGAGGACGATCGCGACTGGATGGTCGGCGTGATCCGTTGGCTGCGACACGACGGCCAAAGCGAATTGCTGGGCGTGGAACTGCTGCGGCGCGAGGCCCGCGCGGCGGGCCTGCGCCCGGTCACGGCGGAAGGCGAAACGCTGGCGCCGCTGCGCGCCGTTGAACTGATGAACGGCCGCGAGGTCGACAATCTATCCGTGCTGGTGACCAGCGGGCTGGCCCGCAACATCGTCGCCGCGGAAGTGGTGCTGCCGGCGCGCGCGTCCGATTGGAACTCGCACGCGTCTGTCGCCACTTGGCGCACCGCTGATACCGAGGCGCTGGGGCCGGCGTGTTTTCGCGTTACCCTTGAACGCGACGGAACCGGCGAAATGCCCTGAAATCAGGAGAAGACATGGCGCTACAGATGCGCGGCGAATGCGAGCACTGCCACGCGCAGGTGACGCCTGACGGCGAAGCCTGGATTTGCGTATTCGAGTGCACCTTTTGCCCCCGCTGCGCCGACTCGATGCAGCACGTGTGTCCCAACTGCGGCGGCGAACTCGTGCACAGGCCGCGGCCGAACCCGGCACGTGCCGCCGGACAAGCGACTGCGTGAACGTCGGGCAGGATTTCATCGTCGCGATTCCCGCGCGCCACGGCTCGACCCGCTTGCCGGGCAAGCCGTTGCGACTGCTGGGCGGCGAGCCGTTGATCGTGCACGTGGCCCGGCGCGCGCGCGCAGCGGGCGCGGCGCGCGTGGTGGTCGCCACTGATGATGTGCGCATCGCGGAGGCGCTGGACGGCCGCGACATCGAGGTGTGCATGACGCGCGCCGACCATGCGAGCGGCAGCGATCGCCTCGCCGAATGCGCCGAAACGCTCGGCTGGCCGGACGACGCGCGGATCGTGAACCTGCAGGGCGACGAACCATTCGCCCCGGCCGCAGGCATCCGTGCGGTCGCCGAGGCGCTGCGCGAGGATGCGGCGCCGATGGCGACGCTCGCGACGCCGGTCGAGCTGGCCGAACAATGGTTCGACCCGAACACCGTCAAGGTCGTTTGCGATGCACGCGGCCATGCGCTGTATTTCTCGCGCGCCCCGGTGCCGTGGGCGCGCGACGCGCTGGCGCGTGACCGCACGCGTGTCCCCTTGGGAATGACCGTGCTGCGCCACATCGGCATCTACGGCTATCGCGCGAAGTTCCTGAAGGCTTTCGCGGCGCTGGCGCGCATGCCACTGGAACGCGCGGAATCGCTGGAGCAGTTGCGCGCGCTGGAACACGGTTTTGCGATCGCGGTGCGCACGACGCCGGAACCCTTCCCGCCGGGCGTCGACACCGAAGAAGATCTGGCGCGCGCCGAGTACGCGTTGGCTGCCATGAAGGGGCGGCCATGATCCGGCCACCCGCCGGCGTGTTGTTCGTCTGCCTCGGCAACATCTGCCGTTCGCCGACGGCCGAATACGTGGCGCGCACTGAATTCGAAAAGCTTGGCCTGCAGATTCCCGTGGCCTCGCGCGGGCTCGGCAACTGGCACGTCGGGCAGGGCGCCGATCCGCGCGCCGTCGCCGCGGCGCGCGCGCACGGATTCGACCTGTCGCCGCATCGCGCGCGGCAATTCCACGAAGATGATTTCGGGCGCTTCGCGACGGTGCTGGCGGTGGATCGTGCCACGCTGGACGAATTGCGCAGGCGCGTGCCCGACGAGATGCCGGCGCCCGAGCGCTTTCTGGTCGCGGCGGGCCTGGCGCCGCGGTTTTCAACCGATGATGGCGACGTGCCCGATCCGTACACCGGCACGCCGGATGATTTCGACGCGGTGCTCGGCTTGATCCGGCGCGGCGTGGACGGACTCGGCGAACGCCTGCGCGCGGGCGAGGTGTCGCGGTGATCGTCGGCGACATTCCCTTCGATGCGACGCGCCCGGTTTCGCGTCCGGTGCTGCCCGAATTTCCCGATGCGCTGCGCTGGGTCAATCGCCGCGAGCGGTTGCGGTTGACCGATTGGCGTGGACAGATCGTGCTGGTGCTGTTCTGGAACGCAAGCAGCGTCAGCAGCGCCAACATGCTGGGGGAGTTGCGCCAGCTCGAAAAGAAAATGCCGGGCGCGTTCGTGCCGGTGTGTGTGCATACGCCCCGTTTCGTATCGCAGCAAACCGATGCCGCGGTGCTGAAGGCGGCCCATCGCAACCGCCTGCGCGCGCCTGTCGCGAATGACGGTGAGTGGCTGGCCTGGAAACGGTTTTCCATTCCAGCCTGGCCGACCACCTTGCTGGTCGACGCGAACGGCGGCCTCGCTGCACGCCTGGTGGGCGAAGGCCGCACCCAGGAAATCGAAGACGCGATCATCCAGTTGCGCGACGAAATGCACGCGGAAAGTTCGGCGATGCCTCCACCGTTGCCGGCGCCGCTGCGCGACGTGCGCGCCGAACCGGCGAGCCCGCTCGCGTTTCCCGCGCACGCATTGGCCACGCGTACGCGCCTGTTCGTCAGCGACTCCGGGCATCACCGCATCCTCGAATGCAGCCATGATGGACGCGTGCTGCGGCAATTCGGCTCGGGCACGCCGGGCAATTGGGACGGCCAGTTGGCCGCGTGCGGATTCCAGCTCCCGCAAGGGCTGGCGATCGACAACGACACGCTTTACGTTGCCGACGCCGGCAACCATTGCGTGCGGCGGGTGCGGCTGGACCCGGGCGAGGTTGAAACGGTACTCGGGTCGGGGCGCCCGGCCTACAGCAACGTCGAGGAACAGGGCGGCGGCTTGCGCGTCACGATCAACGCGCCGAATGCCGTCGCGGTCGAGGGCGCGATGCTGTACGTGGCGGCGTCGGGCCAGCACCAGATCCTGCGCGCCGACCTCCACCACCAGCGCGTCGAAACCATTGCAGGTGATGGCCGCAGCGACGTGCGCGACGGCATCGGCGGGCAGTCATCATTGTCGCAGCCGCTGGCCCTCGCCTCGATGCCCGGACAATTGCTGATCGCCGATGCGGGTGGCAACGCGATCCGCCGCCTGCGTTTCGCGGACCTCGCACTCACCACCCTGGTCGGTTCCTCGCCGTGGGAGCCGGGACGGCACGACGGCGCGGGCCGCAAGGCGCGGCTTGCCTATCCATCGGGAATCGCCGTCGACGAAAGTCGCGTGTATTTCGCCGACACCTGCAACGACCGCTTGTGTGTGCTCGATCCGTACAGCGGCGAAGTCGCGACGCTGCAAACGGATTATCCGCTGCACGAACCGCAGGGCATGTCGTTCGCGGCGGGTGCGCTGTGGGTGGCCGACCGCAACGATCACGCGATCCTGCGCATCGATCCCGCACGCGGTACCTGCGAGCGGGTCGCGGTGGACGAGTGACCTCGCGGCGACGTGTCGCATCGGCAATCCTGCCGACGCGGCCGGTGTGACCGGAGGTGCGCGGTCCATCCGCCGTAGGTTCGGCTGACCGGGTTTCATCCGGGAAGCCCAGCATCTTCAGTTGGGCTTCACTGCGTCAGCGCCAACCCACGAAGGGCGCCGTTTCCGTGCATCGGTGACGGCGCCAGGCGTTGCGACGGCGCGGCTACAATACCGCCATGCAGTCCGATGCAACGGCCTTCGACGGCAAGGCCTTCGTCCGCACCCTCACCACTTCGCCCGGCGTGTACCGCATGTTCGATGCGGGCGACGCGTTGCTGTACGTGGGCAAGGCGCGCAACCTCAAGAAGCGCGTCGGCAACTATTTCCTGAAGCCGAACCTGGAGCCGCGCATCGCGTCGATGGTTTCGCAGATCGCGCGGATCGAGGTGACGCTGACGCGCACCGAGGGCGAGGCGCTGCTGCTGGAAGCGCAACTGATCAAGTCCCTGAAGCCGCGCTACAACATCATGTTG
>JGI24741J21665_1000293_pt1 | contig 15061 bp, 8 predicted proteins | sample KBSCornC7_FD_21665 | JGI IMG/M metagenome (IMG submission 21665) | reverse complement strand
TGGTACTGCGAAAGCGGGAGAGTAGGCCGCCGCCAGTTTTTATTTTATTTTTAAAAAATCCTTTATCATATGATAAAGGATTTTTTTTTGTTGTATAACCCGACCTATCCGGCTAAACCCAGTTCAACTCAAACCAGCCCAGCTTACAGATAAATGATGAGCAATAAGTAATAGATAATAGGCAATCATCAATCATCAATATGTAAATAGATCGCTATTATTGCCCGTTACTGATTATCCATTCTCATTAATCATTCTTCATCTTACTGGCTGATACCTCTTTGCTGTCACTATTACCGTTTATTATCCCCAACTTCTTACTCCGAATCTATACACTGCGGGTATTTTTCCTTTACATAATCAGGAAATAATCATCCGATACCTATTGATCCTTTTTAAGCTTGTAAATCGGCTATTATATACAAGAACTTACATTGGTGTAGAAAAGATTTATAATCTCTCAGAATCTATCTTATTTTAAGCCAAAAGAAACAAAAAAACCGCTTCTATAAAGAAACGGTTTCCATTTATAAAATTTTAATTTTTTTAATTGGTTATTAATTGGGACCTATTGTGAAAACTACCTGAGTGCTATAGGTTGTAGCAGGAACTATTACAGAAACACCACTTATCTGCAGCTGTCCATTAATAGACGAATAAGTGACACTGTTACCCAGTCCCAAAATTCCCGTAAAATTTATTGTAAAGAATGCTGTAGCTACAGCTTGTGGTATTTCTACATAGGTTGTCCCACCATTGATAGTTGCAGTACAGCCAAGGCAAAGTCCACTGATACTGGTTGTTCCACCACTTCTTTTGGCATAAAGGTGTAGATTGCTGTTCCAGGTGGTAGGAGTATGGTGTACACTTACTCTGGCCGCCCCACTTGTGAGTAGATTTAGGAAAGATCCTGGTAATGTACCGGATAATGTTATCAAATTAGTGGCACTTTCATAAGTTCCACTATAGTTTGTTCCAGCTTCTGTAATAGTTGGTGCACTTACAGTCCAGTTACTGCCGCCAACATTTATAGTCTGCGCTCCAAGACAGCTGCCAATTGTTAAAAGAATGCTGCTTACATATTTTTTTAAACGGATTTTTCTGAAAAAACAACTGTTGATTTTCATTTTTCAATTTTATTCTGTGATGGTGTAGACAATTACAACAGCCGTATTAGCTTGTGCCATTAAGTTAGCATAAGTATTGGTTGTTAGAGAAATGGTGAGAGCATGGCCATTATTAGCCCCATTGCCTGTGTAGGCACCTCCAATACCGCTGATAATTGTAACAGGAGTTGTGGTAAGAATAACCTGTCCTGAGGAAGTTCCCAGTGTTCCTCCTCCTGCTCCGGAAGCGGTTGCTGCCTGCAATCTTATATTAACTCCTGCAATAACTTGATTCACAGATGCAGTAATTCTTCTGGTAAGGCCTCCAGGTGCAATTGCGGAAGTATAGTTTACCCATTTTGAGGTGTTGGGAGTTGGGTTACCAAGAGCATTGCCCGCTTCGGTAGGAGGGGTGAAATTGAGTGTAAAATTTCCTGCAGGCTCTATATCCATTAAGGTTACGATAGGTAAAGTCATGGTGACAGTAGTCTGGGAATAGAATACACCCGACAAGATAAAAGACACTAATAACAATAGGGAACGGATCAAAATCATTTCTTCTTTTTTATTTCATTATATCCTACCTTTAAGGATTCCTGCTGATACTTTATTTCTATTGGTTGCTTGACAATATGAATGTTTAATTTTTTTGTTTCTGAAGAGTTAAGAGTAAACTGAAATTTATCGTTCGAGACTTTATAACGCTTATCAAGGCCATTACGATAGACTTTAACGGTCCAGTCTCCAGGTCTGAGATAAGTAAAATCAAAACCCTCACCTATAAAACAGATTTTACGATAGGTTTGATCCTTACCCGTAGCTTCTATAATAATACTTTCTTTTTTCTTTTTCTCTTTTTTAGCAAGCAATTCAGTAAATCCTGTGTGATCTTTTTCTTCTGTTTCTGCAAACTGAATATGACCTTGAATATTAGCCGCTGTAGTTAATCCGAAATTAAAAATATTTTCCTTATTACTCAGAGAAAGGGCTGCTGGAAACGCTAATGTGGGAATATCATTGATCTCTGTTGTTGAACGGTCAATTTCCAGAAAATAACTGCCCGGAATCACATTTTTAAATGAATAATTTCCTTCCTGATCGGTAACAGACAGATAACTTCCTAGCATTAATCTTATCCCTTCTGTCTTTTTGATCCCAAGATTACTGACATTTCCGGATAACGAAATATATTCAGCTGTTTTCTGTACCGGAATATTGGGACGCCATGTATAGCGCATAGAGAATATAAAATCCTTATCCCCGATTTCTCCTCTCTGTAGTGAATATCTGCCGGAAAGATCAATTTCATTTCCGGGAAATAACTGCTGGTGGAAGAGAAGTTCAAACAAGTTTCTGTCTTTAAAATATTCTTCCGGCATATAATTGTTCTGATAAAAAATACTTAAAGTAGTCTTATCAGAAAACCGGCTGTAAATTCTTGCTCCATAATAAAGTTGTTTCTGATTCTGCAGCTGGTATCTTGAACTTATGGCGTAGCTTCCGAATATATTAAAATAGGTCCTGAATTTTTGAAATGAAAGATTGGCAGAATAAAAACTTGAATTACCGCTAAATCCTGTCAGATAATTGTCTGTTTTACCAAACTGTCCTTCAATATTCACCTGAAACATTCCAAGCTGCTGATCAATACTCACTTTGAAAAAACGTTCATAATAATCAAACTGTCTGGGTTCCAAACGATCCTGATACTTTTGATAACCGCTATTAAGGATAACAGATCCATCTGAACGATATTTATATTGTATCCCATATTGTAAATACTGTCTGTAGGGAGCTGCTAAAAACAGGGTATCTCTCTGGAAATTTTTAACATCCTGTGTATAATTGACAAAAGCACTGAGTTTTCTGGAAATTTTGTAGTTAATGTTCCCATTAAAGGTATTGGTATTCGTAAAATATCCTGCAAATTCCGGACTTGCTTTTACATACATTAAACTTCCATTGAACTTTTCAAAAATAGCATCAGCCTGCAGCATATAGGCAGTTCCCTCCGTTTTTTTTGTTTTACTGTAGGCCAGTTCTCCGGAAATATTAATATTTCTTGAGATTTTGAATTTTCCTTTGGCATAAGGAAGATGCGCATCAGAATCCAGCCTTATATCTCCATATCGGATTTCCTCCTTTCTTGGAGTCTTGTAAAGATATCCGACTGAAAGCTCTGATTCTTTTCGGATTTTGAAGCTGGAATAAATATTAAATTCATCCTTAATATCCCGGAAAAACCTGGGATGATTATAGAAACCACCCAGACTCACTTTATTAAAATCATACCGGATTTCTGCCCCGCGGCCATATCTTGCAAACTCCGTTAAATAAGATGAAGAATACGTTTTATCACCAAGATGAATAAAGAAGTTATCCCGTTTATAATTCACAAAATATTCTTCATATTGGGTAAATGTATTGAGATCTACAGGATTGTGGGTAACCGCCCGAAATTCGATCTGATTTTTGTTGTCTTTGTCCAGTGTCCCTTTACCGTAAATTTCTCCCTGAAAGCCATCATTGTAAACTCCCATATTCTGCATTCCGATGAATGATAATGAAAGGGCAACAGGAAGCCTATGGTAGATGTCGTTCTCAGATGGTTTTACCGATATAACCTGAGTACTTACATAAACACTTTGATTTTCCTTAAGATTATCCTTTGTGTACACCGAAAGATTAAGATTCTGAAATTCATTTTGTCTGAGTTCAGGATTTGTTATTTTGTGTATTGTAATGATTTTTGACTCATTGGGTTCTAATACTAATGAAGTCTCATTGTCAAGAATGGCATTTTTACTTTCGAGTCTGATATCTTCTCTTATATTACCATTATTTTTTAAAAGAAAAGCTGCTCGGATTATTTCTCCTGCCCTTACAAACTCAGGTGAATTCAGAGCAGTAAGGGAAATATTTCGGTTTCCTGAAACTGTTATTCTTGATGTTTTTGTAAAGGATATTCCGTTGCTGCGGTCAGTAATATTCAGGGTTACAGAATAATTGCCCTGGCTTGTTTCTGTTGCAATACGCAAAGGTACCAGATAGGCAGATGTTTCATGTGGAGCAATCTGAAATTCTCCTTTTGCTAAAATGGGTGTAATAGATGAACTTGAAGTAGAAACTGAAATATCATAAATCCTGTTTTCACCTGAATTATTTTCTAATGTGAAAGGAATAGAAGTTGACATTCCCGGTAATATACTATCTTTTTTACTGGACAATCGATTAGATTGCTGTTGAGAAAAAATAAATATCGGGAATAATAATATGATAATAAATAAAGTCCAAGTTCTAATCATTTTTTACTTCTAATTCCACATTGAGTGCAAATGCATTCTCCTCTTCATCCGTAGCTATTATGGCCGCTTTGTATTTGTCGGGCGGGATTTTACTGATATCTATGTAAAATGTTTTGGAGGTACCAGGCAGCAGTCCCATCGTTAGACTTGAATAAGTTCCTACTTTTTCACCTGTTTTACGGTTATAGATTTCAATGGCTGTTGTTGGCTTGCAATAAAGATTACCATTATTGGCTATAGCAATCTTTACAGTTTGCTTTCCCTCCTGTTTTTCCACTTTTACACTTTCAAACTTAAGGTCCGGTTTGGCCTTTTCTGTTTCAAAATCTGTAATGACCTGAATAGCGTATCGTATAACAGAAGTGATGTTCACTCCCGGCTTATTGTCGCTGGGCTTAATATCCTCTACCGGCTCTACAATAATGACACTCCAATAGCTTCCGGAATCTCTGGCTTGATTGGGAACTGTAATTTCATAAAAGACCTCTGTCTTTTCCTTGCCTTTAAGGGTGATCAAATTGGTATTGAGTTTAATCCATTCTCCATTGGTCCGTTTATTTGTATGCAAAGCAGAATAATTGATCGTTCCGTCAGCATGATAAGCAAAGTCCTGTAAAAACAATTTTACACTTTGAGGATTATTGCTTGTGTTTTCAATGGCCACTTTTCCCTTGTAAACCTTTCCGTTTTCAATTTTGTAAGAATGCGTAAGTCCGTTGAGAATCACAATACCCGCATGTAAAAAGCTGAATTGCAAAATCAGAGTGATCAAGAGAAGGATACGCTTTATCATTATATAAAGTTTGGAGTTAAATCATTAGTAATACAAAAACAGGAAGAAACTGAATAACAACTTCTTCTTGTTTTTGAGACACAAAATAAAATTTCAATTAAATTCTAATTGTCTGATATCGTATAAGTAACGGTTGCTACAGTAGTTGCAGTTGCCTGTAAATCTGCATAAGCTGCTACTCCGCCAGGACCGCTTCCTGCAGCAAGTGCATAAGTAAGGTTGTGCCCATTATTGGCACCATTACCTGTATAAGCACTTCCGATTCCCGAAATAATAGTTTGGTCAGCTGCACTTAATGTCAACAGACCTGCAGATGTTCCTAGTGTACCTGCTCCGGACCCGGTTGCAGCAGCTGCAGTTACATGAAGATCAACTCCGGGAATGATAGCATTCATTTTTACACTTACATTACGGGTAGGGTCTGCAACAGATTTGATAGATGAATAATTAAGCCACAAAGTAGTGTTAGATGTTGCCGGGATGATTGGATTTCCTGCTTCTGTAGGTGCTGTAAAACCAAGGGTAAGGTTTTTTGTAGCAGCTGGCTCAATATCTACCAAGGCAACTTCAGGAATAGAAATTGTGACTGTATGATTGTCTGTATTGGTATCCTGCGCACTCAGATTTGCAGATAGAGAAAGCGCAAATAAAGACATTGCAATAGTTAAATTTAGTTTTTTCATGATGCTGATAATTAGTTAAGTGAATATAACAAAATTCAGCACATTGTGAAAAAAATATATAATAATTTTTATATTGGTGCTTATTTGCACAGTGTAATGTATTATAAGTGAAAAATAACTCAAAAAAAATCCCGTACGTATGAGTACAGGATTTCATCATTATTTTAAGCGCTTTCTAAGCCCAATGTGGATCAGAAACAGAAACCTTTCCAGTCTCTACTCTTCCGGCAAAATGCCACAGATGATCATTAAACGTTAATATCAAATCATACCAGCCTTTATTCTTATCAAGGTCGATAATGATTTTTTCTTCCGGCTTTTGTACTGTGATTGTCTTTTGAGTTTTTCCGTATAAATCTTCCAAATGGATGGAAGCCTTTTTGTTTTTATGAGTTCTGATGATCAGTTCCACCTGATTTTTTGAAGTCATATTTACCAAAATCACTTCCAGATCAGGAATATTATTCCCTTTGAACTTCCTGAAAAAGCCATTGGGACCAAAAATTTCGTAATCATAAGCTCCGGAATTTACAGTATGTGTTAACTCTTGTTTTGAATATAAGGCATATGAAAAATGATAATGAATACTATTGAATTGAGTCCTGTCATAGATTAACAATGGAACTCCATTCTCTTTTAAATTAGTCATTTTAATCTGTTCACCCTCTAAATTGACATCGAAATGATACGGCAGCGGATTCGAAGGTTTCAATCCTCTTTCCTGGATCTCAAGTAAATTACCATTAAGTTCATTTTCAGAATACCATTTCAGATCCGGAACAGGTTTGTTTTTAGCTGCATTAATGGTCTTAGCATAATCTTTTTGATTCAGATAATCCATCTTTGGAGCTTTTACACTGGAAGAATTGAAAGCAGAAGTAAGGTCTCCACATACTGCTCTTCTCCAGTCACTGATATTGTCAACATGAACATCTTTCTTATATTTTTTCATGATAAATTTCTCCAGAAACTGCAGTACAGAAGTGTGATCCGATACCTCGGAATTTACAAAACCTCCTTTTGTCCAAGGGGAAGCAATAATCATCGGGACTCTATAACCCAATCCAACGGTTCCTTCAATTTTTTCATAATTTTTTAAAGAAGGATCAGACATATATTCCTGGGATTGATCTACGTATTCCACACCTTCTTTTCCGTTCATATCAACAGGTTGGCTGGGATTTACAGGCGGGGCAAAAGGCAGTACGTGATCAAAATATCCATCGTTTTCATCATAATTGATGATAAATATTGTTTTCTTCCAAGTTTCAGGATCTTTGGTTAGAATATTCAGAACTTCAGAGATATACCAGGCTCCATACCATGGTGATCCCGGGTGGTCTGAGAAATGCTCAGGAGCTACCAGCCACGAAACCAGCGGAAGTTTTTTCTCTTCAACGTCTTTTCGGAACTGGAACAGGACGTCACCTTCCGGAACAACCAGTCTTTCTCCGTTTTCATCCTTTCCGATTTCCAGTTTCCAGTAATCAGGATCATTGGAGTTGGTGGTGAAGGCTTTTTCGTGAAGGTTTTTTTCTTCTTTTGAAAGTTTTGAATAATTGTCAGGATGATATTTCACCTGATCTTCCTGAACTTCAGCCATCATGGCTTCCAGCTTTTCTTTCTGTTTAGGATTTTTTTCAATTTCCTGTTTCAGATACGCTATGATATTAGGAATATTCTGATAATAGCCTTTTGAAAACTTAACATTGAACTTTGAAAACCATTCAATAGGGTTATCAGTGAAATTACTTAACCAGGCTTCTTGCTCTCCGGACATTCCTTTTGGAAGACTGATTTCGTTCTGATAAATTTTCCATGAAACATTCTGCTGTTCTAAAATTTCCGGGAAACTTTTCCATTTTGCCTGTCTCGCTTTATCATAATCAATGTTTTCATTCACAACATTGGCCTTTACTTTTCCGTTTTGCTGTTCCCTCAAGGTTCCGGACCAAAGGAATAACCTGTTGGGAGTAGTCCCGGTAAGTGAAGAGCAGAAATACTGATCAAATATGGTAAATGCATCTGCCAGCTGATAATAAAACGGAAGGTCTTCACGGTTATAATACCCTAATGTAAGCGGAATATTTTTATAATCTTTATTTCCTGAAGCTTTAGCCTGAAGCCATTGGTCGTATTTTCCCTTGTTCAGTGCTTTTTGCTGATCTGCCCATGAATGAGGCAGCGAGCTCATCCAGGTTGATTTGGTATTTCTTAAATCCAGGCGGGCAGGAGATGCATATTTCCCTTCGTCATTTTTTTGGAAGAAAACGGAATGTCCATCCTGTTTTACAAAAGCTCTTTTATCCAAAAAGCCTCTTACTCCTTTAAGAGCACCAAAGGCATGGTCAAACGAACGGTTCTCCTGCATCAGGATTACCACATGCTCTGCATCATAAAATGTAGACTGGGCAGCCGGATCAATGGCTAAAGCTTTCAAAATAGAGGGATGCAGCACACTTGATGTACCTAATCCAGCTAATAAAAGACTTGATTTCTCTAAAAATTCTCTTCTGTTCATGTTCAATCGTAATAAGAAAGAAACCGCAAGTTAATAGGATTTTCCTGCGATTTCTTTGTTTTTATATAAAAATAATCAGATTTCTATTGTAACCACCAAGGTTTGGAGTTGATATTGTCATTTCCTCCATACTGAGCTGCCAGAGCAGCTTTTAAATTATTACTGTTATAGCTGTATTCCGATTGCGGATATCTGAATCTGAAAGGAGCTGCTACCCCAGCTTTTAGAGGATAGTTGGGATATCCTGTTCTTAAATAGTCATAATATGAAGTCCATTGTGCCTGGTGGAACATGGTCATGTATTTTTGAGTCATGATTTTTTCCAGTTGTGTCTGTAAAGGATCAGCATTATTATAAACAACCAAAGGCGTTGCCAGATACTGATTCACATCAAATCCTGAGAAATATTGTCCCTGATTTTTTACGTAGGTCTGATAAAAACTGAAACTTGCCTTGATAGCATTATCATAATGGGTTTTTGCAGATCCGGAAATCCAGCCTCTTGCAGCAGCTTCAGCAAGGATAAACTCCAGTTCAGAGTAGCTCAATACAGAAGCAGGCTCATTGGTAGGATCTTTATAAAAGCGATCGTTTACTTTAGAGATATTCTTAGCTGTGATCAGAGCCGCATTGTCAGAGTAAGGAGAAGTAGGATTTCCTCCGTTATAAGCTGTAAAATCGGTAATGGCTTTTCCTGCTTCTTTTGCACCTGTAGTCTGTGCTGCAAAAGTGAACAAACGAGGATCATGTCTGTCTTTGAACATATTAATGAAATAATCCGCCATATACAGACTTGAACCATATCCGCTGTTATTAAACATGCTGTATCTGCTGTCTGCAGCGTCGGCAAACTTAAGCTCACCGTTATCCGCAATTGAAGTCATCAAAGACTGGCTTCCCGCAATAGAAGCAAACTCTGTAGCAATATTGTAACTTCCTACTGTAGTTTTCTTAGACAAAGTGATCAGAATTTTCAGTCGGAATGAGTTGATCAGCTTTTTCCACTTTAAAGCATCTCCGTTATAAACAATATCGCCTTCAATTTTGTCATTGGTATTGATAAGATCATTTGCTTCCTTTAATTCTGATAAAATTCCGGCCATAACCACATCCTGACTATCATATTTAGGTTGTGTAATCCCAGATTCACCCTTTGCTGCTTCAGAATATGGAGCACTTCCTACTTTTAAGCTGATATTGAAGAAATGATAAGCTCTTAAAAACTTTCCAATGGCCAAATAGTTTTTATTTCCTCTTTTCTCTGCTTCCTGCATCATTTTTCCTGTATTCAGGAGCCCTTTTGTATACACTTCAAAAGAAGCATCGTTCCATTTCATATACTGGTATGAATTCTCACCATCGGTACCAATCATCATTCTTGAAGCATACATATTATCACCATTTACCTGGAATGTATATTTTTCAACGTAAGTCAGAAGGTTTTTAGGATCAATGCTGGCCTGGTCATTAGGGTTCTCATTGATAGTATCAAGGCTGGTTTCACATGAAGCCAATGTCAGAAGTCCTGCCGCAAATATAGATTTCATCAGCCACTTTGCCGTTTTACCTTTTTGACCTTTCACTTTATTGATATTATTTTTCATTGTTGACGTACTTTTTAGTTAAAACTTAAGATTAAACCCGATTCCAAACCATCTGCTTGACGGATCCTGGATATCATTAGCGATATCTCCACTTCTTCCTGATCTGATCTGGAAATCAGGATCGGAGTAAAGGTTCTTTGATTTTTTCCACATTGCCAGATTATAGGCAGAAATATTGGCGGTGAAACCTTTCACCATTCCTTTTGGATTAAGCAGAGAAGAAAAATCATATTCCAATACTACAGATCTCAGCTTGATGAAAGTTCTGTCGAAAACGTTGGCAAACTCTTCACTTTCATCCTGCGTTACCCTTGCCTGATATGGATAATTCTGTGCCCAGTCCTGGAAGCTGATCGCTTTGGTGTGTGGAGTATAAAGACCCGTAGAAGGATTGTAATTAACTCCATCTGGTACAAAATAATATGTTCCCGGATTTGCATATTCAAGATCTCTGTACGCTACAGAATTAGGATGTTTTCCTCCCCACCACATCTTTTCAACAACTTGAGACCTCATCACACCTCCAATGCTTCCATCTATTCCTATGTTTAAAGAGAACTTTTTGTATTTAAAAGTATTGTTGAAACCAAAAGTCCAGTCCGGATTGAAATGTCCCAAGTTGCTTGGTGTGTTGGCTCTTGTTGGCATTCCTGAATTAGCATCAAGAATTACTTTGCCGTCCGGAGATTTTTGCCATGTGTAGTCATAATAGCTGTCCATTCTTTCACCCAACTTAATGTTTTGATAGTTGGGCATATTATCATAAATGGAAGTTAGTTTTTGTTCATAAGTACTCCAGTTGATCAAAGTTTTCCAACTGAAATCGGCCGTTTTTACCGGAACCAAACCAAGAGAAACTTCAAATCCTTTGGTGGTGTATTCATTTCCGTTTACATATTGTGACGTGAATCCTGATGATTCTGCCGCTGGAAACTGAAGAATATTATTATAATCAAGTGTTCTGAAATAAGTAGCATCTAAAGTAATCCTGTTGTTAAGGAAACCGGCACTTAATCCTAGCTCGTAAGATTTTGTCTGCTCAGGTTTCAGAGAGTTTTCTACATTCAGAGTTGTAGGATAATAGTATGTAGGATTTCCATTGAAAGTAATTCCCTGGTTATTCAGATAATAATTTCTGATGGAATAAGGCTGGAAATCATACGCCACTTTAGCCCATGAAGCAGAAAGCTTCAACATATTGATAGACTCAGGTAATTTTACCAGGTTTGAAATAACGGCACTGATGGAGGCAGAAGGATAGAAGTAAGATCTGTTAGCCTTAGGAAGGGTGGAAGACCAGTCATTACGACCTGAAATATTGATGAAGAAAGCATTGTACAAGCCGATATCAATTGTTGAATAGGCACTATAAATCAATTTTTCCTTCAGGTAGGTGTAATTTTTAAGCGCTCCGATAGAGTTTTCAAATGTGTACACTTCAGGAATTCTCAGTCCATCCGTAGATCTTTCATTGTTATTGTTTTTGAAATAAAAAGCTGAACCTCCGGCATTGATGGTGAAATCAAAGTTTTCAGATATCTTTTTCTTGTAAGTAGCCAGAACATCATAGTTAAGATTCCATGTTTTATTATCTTTCAGAATATATCCACCACTTCTTGGCGCGCTGTAATTGAAATAAGAATAAGGACTTAATATTTCCGTTTTGCTGTGGTTTTCCACGAGGGATATTTTTCCCTTTACCGAAAGATCCTGGGTAGCTTTATATTCTAATCCTGTCTGAGCATTGATGATATTCGTTCTGTTCTGATTTTTATAATACTCAGCTCCGAACCATGGGTTGTTGTACCAGGCATAGTTCCAGTTGGCCTGTGCTCTTCCTTCCTGTCCGGGAATCCACATATGATTTTTCAGGGCTTTTCCGTCTACATCGCCTCCCATCCAGATCAGGATGGTGTACATATGTCCGCTTGGGTTGTAATCATAGTTAGGAATATTAGGCGTAAAAGCCTGATTGAAATTGAATTTCGTGTTAAAGATTAATTTATCTCCCAGGTGGTTTTCAGACGAAAAGTTGAGCCCATATTTCTGAAGATAAGAATTCGGAACCCGGTCGTCATAGTTCATGAAATTTCCGGAGAATCTGTATATATCTTTATTATCTCTGTAGCTGATCGCAAAATTATTATTATTGATCACTGCAGGCTTTAAGAACGTGCTTAAGTTATCGTGGTATTGCCAGTCAATCGGAACTCTTTCATATCTTGATTTATTATCATATTGAGTCCCAGTTACTGCTCCATACCATGGAACTACCTGTCCTGTTACTTTATCTCTGATAGGGCTGTTCCATTGGGCAATTTGTAAACCAGGAACGAATTTTGGTCCCCAGATCATATCTCCGTCATTTACACCACCATCAGCTCCGTCCCAGAATTCATATTTTCCATGTGAACCGTTTCCGTATTCAGTCTGTGTTTTCGGAAGATTGGTAAATCCTGCCGTAATCATGGTGTTCTGGGAAAACTCTACAGAGAATCCTTTCTTCTTAGCTGTTTTTGTTGTAATCAAAACGGCTCCGTAACGGCCTCTGGAACCATACAGTGCAGAAGCGGTGGCACCTTTCAGTACGTTGATATTCTCAATATTGTTTGGATCTAAATTCTGAAAAACTTCCTTTTCTACAATTACTCCGTCAATCACAAAAACCACATTAGAATTTCCTCTAAGAGTAAACTGCGGTGCCTGCTGCATTCCTGTTGGATTGGAAACATTCAGACCTGCAACTTGTCCAGAGAATAAATTACCAATACTCGGTGTTGTGATGGTTTCAAACTGTTTGGTTCCCACTTCCTGAGTGGAATAACCGATTTTTTCTTTCTTCTTGGCAATACCTAATGCGGTAATGACAACGCCTTCAATCTGCTTTTCGTTTGGTTTTTTTAAGACAACGGAATACTGTTTTTTTGAAGAAACCTCAACGGTATAAACAGAAAAATCAGGAGCAAAAAACTCAAGAATGTCTTTCGGGTTTGCAGAAATGGTAAAATTACCATATTCATCTGTAGTAGCAGTCTTTCCTGTATTTTTGTCGGTAATGTTTACACCGGAAACACTAGAACCGTTTTCTGATTTTACATTACCGGAAATATTGATCTCCTGTGCGGAAAAATATAGAGGAAGTAAAAAAACGGCAAAAGTAGCTAGAGTCTTCTTCATTTTTTTGAAGGCAAATTTAGCAGAGCACTGTTACCAGTATTTTAATGAAGTATTAAAATAAAAATACGATTTTAATATTTTTTAACAAGAAGAATTAATAGAAAAGTAAAGTGGAAAATGTCCTTTATATAGAAACTTTTGCTTTATTATATAGATATTAATATAAGATAGGAAGCTGGGAGAGGGAGGCTGGAAGTTATTGTGGTGTTGTCAACTTCTTGAAATCTGCAGTAATAAATTTTTGAAGAAAAATTTTCGTCTTATGAAAGAAACAGCTTGTGGAACCTAGACTCCGATAACTTCGATCTTCAGCTTCCCTCTTCCTTTCTTTTTTTAGAACCTGCTAAGGATTCCCCAATGAATTTTTGTATCATTAAACTTAAAAGGATTTCCAAATTCATTACCATTAGACAGCTGAAAGCTCATCAGACCGATCGGAATAAAGAAGTTAAAACCGAATCCCACACTATAAAGTTTGGGCCTTACATTTAAGGATTTATTATTGAGCTGCCCATATTGCCCGAAGACGTCGAAGAATGCCTGATTACCGATCAGATACCGGTATTCCAGACTTCCATAATAATAAAAGTCAGCGGCAAGAGACTTTTCATTGAATCCCCGCATGGAGTTCCAGCCTCCGAAACGGTATAATTCATTGGTGGTGAACTCTATTTTAGAATCCATCATGGCACCTTCTCCCTTAATATTCAGGAAGTGATTCCCTGAGATATGGTAATTGTGTTCCCCAAAGAAGTAAAACTGGTTTTGATTGGCTTTGATATTATCTTTGGAATAGGTGGTTGTTAAAAAATCATACCCCGCATTGATTCTTGTCTTATAAAGGAAAAGATCAATATCAGTGGGTTCTGTCATTTCATACCATATCCCGATCCCTTTTTTATTATAATCTTTCCCCTGAACGTATAAGGTATCAATAATAGTAGAGGATTCCAGAGTTGCTCTCAAACCTATTTTATTTCGGTTGTTGATATGATAATAAAAGGCAGGCAGGAATTTTACATTGGCAAACGTAGAATCCTGACGGTAGATATTTACCTTTGTGTCCATTCCTACATTCGATTTGAACAGATATGGAATATCCACCCTAAGATCAAAAGTCTGTCCTTTATCCGGGTTTCTCTGCCAGTATAAATTGACGGTTTCAAAGCCATTGAACATATTTCTGAAATTGACATTCATTGTTCCGTTTAATGTAAACTTGGAGGTTTTATCATTTCCGAAACCGACTACCCCATCAAAAGTATTTGTCTTTTTCTTTTCCAGAAACAGGTAAATGCTTGTAGAGTCTTTTGTAAATAAAGTTTGTGGCTGCCGTTCGAGAGTCAGAAAAGGATGACTCTGAAATGTTTTATTGATGGCTATAAGATTTTTGTCATCATAGTTTTTGCCTTTAAATTCCTTTTCAAGATTTTTGATGAATCTTTTAGGAACTTTTTCATATCCTTTAACGACGAAATTATTGATCGTTCTTTTATCGTTCTTGTTAATGTCAAGCTCTACAATTGGGTAGCCGTTTTTCTGTCCCTTGTATTTGGATTTGATTCTGCTGAAAGAATACCCGTCATCAATATAAGTTTTGTTGATGCTTTTCTTGGTAGAATCTAAGTTTTTAGTGAAAAAATCTTTCTGAATCTTTAGCTTCTGGACAAGTGAATCGGTCAGGTTTACATAAGTTTCATTAAAGTTTTTGCCTTTATCAAAGAAAATTTCTGTGCTGTCACCCTTTACTTTTACATCCTTAAGTTTGGTAAAGAAATAATTATTCTGAGCTAATGAATCCAGGAATTTTACGGCAGAAGTGGAATCTTTTACTTTTTTTCTAATCTTAGTTTCCGTATCAATAAGCCAATA
>JGI24741J21665_1000292_pt1 | contig 15102 bp, 19 predicted proteins | sample KBSCornC7_FD_21665 | JGI IMG/M metagenome (IMG submission 21665) | reverse complement strand
TATTCCGGCCACGACTGGGATTGGGCATACAGAGCATCCAGCGACACCACACTGCGGTTAACTGCCAGAAAGCCAGCACCGGCACGAGCCGGTTTAGGCCGATGGCCAGGGAACTTTACGGTGCTTCCAAGGTTATACAAGCTGGATTCAAAGAAACGTGACTCGCGCCCCGCCAAGGGCATGCCCTGGACGGCAGCAACTCCCAATTCTCCGCCGATGGCCAACGCGCTGGCATTAAAGGCCTGTTTAGTGGCCATCCGGGCGCCGGGTTGCGTCATCCACAGCAGCCCGGTAAGGCCCTCGCTTTGGAAAGTGTTTATAAGTTTATTATAGGCGGCGGGGTGGCTGAAACTGGGTGGAAAGGTCATAAGGTCGGCATCATACTTTTCCTTAAGCCGCCACTGGGTAAAGTCGCTTCGCTTGCTGCGGTTTACGGCCACCGTTATGCTGCCCGGCTGATGTGCCTTCTGATTTTGATAATTAATGTCAGAGATACAAATAGCTACTTGCTCCATTAGGTGGTCTAGCGGCGGCTCCTCCCGGAAGCGATTATGCCGATAGAAATGCGGCCGGGCGTAAATAAGTGAGTGAACCGTTTGATTGGGCAGGCCAGCGCTATAGTGGGCCTCGGCCTGGTCCTGCACTTCGCTTACGCGAGCCGACAGGCGACCGGCAACACGCATTACTCCATTACCTATTCGGCTTAGTTCGGGACGGTGCAGTAGATGATTCTCGGGGCGGGACATGCTTTCTCCTGTTTAGGCAACAGTGCTCTATTAAATACTAGCCTAGCCAAAAAGTCATTAGCGATTTTATAATGGCAGCGCCTTGCGAACAACCCAAGGGAGCAACGAAAATTAGTCCAGCGTCGCGCTCAGTGGCCGCACAATAGCGGAGGCGTACTGGTACGGCCGGGCCACAACATCCACGTGAGAAGCGCCCGCCAAACGGTACATATCCCCGGCGTAGCCTTGATCCTTGAGGGCGCGCTCGACGTTTTCCGATGGGCAAAAAGCATCTTCCTCGCAGCTAAACACTGTCGTTGCCGCTGTCTGTTCCTGGAGAGAAACAAGCTGGCGGGTAAAATCGCTGCAGCCGGGCTGCAGCACTTCACAGATCTCTCCAATGGTCTCGGTGAGATTAGCCAGTAAGTGCCGGGTAGCGCTGGCCCCGACTACCGCCGAGGTTTGCAGCCCGCCGGCCACATGACGCCAGGAGAATGCCTCAGTTTGGTCCCAGAGATGTTTTAGGGTGGTGTTGCTGTCGCGGATAGCCAGCTGCGCAGCCTTGGCAATAACCCCCGGCCGCGACAACTTCTCCAAAGGAGTACAAGCTGGCGGGGCAATATACACTGAGCTGCCTATCAGCTCGGGCTGGGCCCGATGGGCGGCCTCTGCCGACACGCAGCCGCGCGAATAGCCCATGGCCAGCAGGGGGCCGTCCAGGCGCCTGCCGATGTACTCGTTAACACGCATATAGGCAGCCGTGTGGTCATCCTGCGCATAGCTGGCCGTTTCACTGTAGGTGATGATATTCCACTGCTCGCCGTTGTCCAAAGCCGCTTGTATAAGTTCCTGGCTCAGGTTACGGGCAATACCACGATTGCCAAACAAACCGTTCGCAAAGGTAACCGTGCGCTGAGGCAGGGGAGCATCGGCCGGCGACAGGCTGCCCGGTAAGGGAGCATCGACGCGGCCGGCAATAGTAAAGCTGCCGTCGACAAGCGTAAAACGCTCGGTGCTAAGGGGTAAAGATGACGTAGAATTGTGGCGCATATCGATAACGGTATCTGTTGTGGACCTGTAGAGTGTAATAAAACATAGATTATAAAATTATTATATTAAAAAATCAAGATAGCCATTGCCTCTTGACCCCAGTTAAGGCATACTAGAGAAGATATGAAGAAAAAACAGGCTGTCACCAAACAGATCACTAATCGACGCGCCCGGCACGATTACGAGCTTGGCGATAGCCTGGTGGTGGGCATCAGCCTAACCGGAGCCGAGACCAAAGCCCTGCGCATGGGGCATGGCCAGCTGCGCGGCGCCTACGTCAACATCCTTAGCGATGAGCTATGGCTGGTAAACGCCACGGTTAACGGCACCATCGGTATTCCTATCTCCGAACACGATCAAACGCGCAGCCGCAAACTGTTAGCAAAACGTCGTGAAATTGAAAGCCTGGCCGCTGCTAAAAAGCAGGGGCGCACCATTGTGCCCCTCGAAATGCTTACCCATGGCCGGCACATCAAAGTCCGTATTGCCATTGGTAAAGGTAAAAAACAGTACGACAAACGACAAACGCTGAAAGCACGCGACGAAGCCCGTAACATTAGCGCCGCACTCAAACGGCACTCCCGTTAACCTAAGGGGGGATTACTTCTTACATAAATATGTTAAGTAACTTGTTTGGTAAAGACGATCAGCCGTTGGCTGAATTCGCTTGTACCAGGCTTGACCTTGCCAGTACAGGTAATGAGGTTAAGCCCCGGCTTGCCTGGAACTACCGGTGTTACAGCGGCTTGCATGTCAACGGCAGCCGCATCGTAGCTTTGCGTTTTAACAACCTGGTATTGCAGCACTTTGCCATCACCGCGCTCTACAGAGATAGTATCGCCGGCTACCAGCTTCTTGAGGTTATAAAATACCCCATTGGTCGTCCAGCTGGAGACATGACCGTCAAGCAGCATGGCGCCAGCTTGACCGGGCAGGGAAGAGCTGGTGTACCAACCGGTATCGTACACATTCGCCGGCGCCGCTAAGCTGCCGTCTTTGGCTACCCCTTCAGGTACAATACGGGCCTTTACGCCGATTTTAGGGATGGTAACAATGCGGGGCCGCGTTGGAGCCACCGCATATCCGTCAATGTCACTTTGGCTGGGTGCGTTGGTGGCCGGTGCCGTTTCCGGCGTTGGCTGGTTATCCTGTTTTTGTACGGCTGTTGGCTTGGTGCTGATCTTCTTGACCGCAGCTTCGGCGGCCCGGTTTGTCCGCCAGCTGTCAAAGGCTACAAAACTGCCTACTGCAAAAATGAAAATAGCCGCAACGATCAGCAACGTAGCCACAGAAGGCTTTTTTAAGAGCCTGGTCTTTTTTGGAATAATCTGCGGCGAAGCAGCAGCGGCCGCTGGCGGCAAAGTCTCCTCGGTGGCTTTGGCAGGCACAACTTGTACCCTCCGTACAACGGGCTGGATAGAGTAAGGGCTTTCCGGCTTCGCCTGAGGGGCAGGAGCGGGGGCACTGGGCGTGGCAGTCACCGCCAGGTTACGTGTGGGCCGCGTGCGACCATAGGTGGCTATGCGGCTGTGGTAGCCAGAAGTCACCGGCCGGACATCAGAGATATATGATGTACGACCAGCGACTTTTTGAGACTGAGGTGTAGATGAACGTCGCAGCCGACTGCGAAGCAGATCGTCAGTACTGGCGTGCATAGCGTCCATCTATTCTGTTTCCTAGCGCCGTGCAGAGGCTTTGCGGAAACGCAAACCAACCGCTGCCAAAGCTATGGCGCTGGCGGCAGTTACCGCAAGAGTTACGAGCGGATTGCTTTGGGTAGCAGCGAAGCCTGTGTTAGGTGCTTTTGGTGCAGCAGTGGCAGAGCTGGGTAAAACAAGTGTAGTGTTGGCAAGCGCAGTCAAGGTAAAACCATTCGGAGCGTAGGCACCGGCCACCACGAAACGGGAACCGGCAGCGCTTACAGAGGTATTACCGGCAAGCGTCAAGCTACCGGCCAGCTTAGCTTCAGCAGTTGAGCTACAAACGCCACCGGGACAAGTGCCAAGGCCAAATGACAGGGCACCAACATTACCAACACCGCTACCGCTTAGTGTAAAGGCATTAGGCAATGAAACGCTTGTTTGGCTACTGATAAGCGACAGCGTGGAACCAGCACCAACGGTAATGGCACCCGTGCCTAAAGCAGTGAAAGATGCATCGTTAGCATTGCTGGCCAAGGCACCATTCTTGATAGTGGTACTGCCGGTAAAACCCGAGGCAGCCTGAGTAAAGCCAACTGAGATGGGGCCATCAATTACCAAATTGCCGCTACCGCTTAGCGCATCATTAATCGTTACACTTGGCAGGCCGGTGATAGTTAAGGTGCCCGAGCTAATTGTTGCCGTCTTCGGCGCCAGGCTGGTAGACAACGTAAAAGCCGGCACACTGGTAGTAGTGTGTGAGCCGCTAATAGACTGGTCGCCGCTAAACGTAATGTCGGTGCTGATACGGTTAGTCGCCGAAGCACCCGTAGAGTTGTCGGTAACACCCCCGGTTAAAGTAAAGGCATTGCCGCCCAAAATAAAGCCGCTCACCGCTGTGCCGGTAAATGAAATATTTGCAAAGGTACGGCCACTTAAATCGTTGGTGTTAGTCTGGCGTGATGCAGCACCGGGAAAGATCAGATTGTCGCCATTGGCCGGCGCAGTACCGCCACAACTGGTCCAGTTAGCGGTGGTACTCCAGTTATCGTCACTTCCCGAGCCGGTCCAGGTACAGTTTTGGCCGGCAGCAAAAGCAGTTCCGGAAGTTAACCCAAAGGCCGCTACGCTAGCTATGGCGCTAGCCAGCAGCGTAAGATGTTTTTTGATTTTCATTTTTTTGGTCTCTCTTTATGTTTAAGCTTATACTCAGATTGTAAGATTTACCATGATTACTTGTCAACAAAAATACGAACAAAAAAGTCTAAGCTGGTACGCTACAGAACCACTTGTTACAATGCCTAATAATCGAGGCGCCAAATACCTATGAAAACTGTACGAAAAATCGTCTTTATACTGCTGGGCATCAGCTTGCTGCTGCTGGCCGTCGCTACCATTTTTCATGTCCAACCAGACACCGCATACGGCGATTGCGTTAATAATATCTGCACCGACAAGGTGCGAACCAACTACTGGGGCGTCGCGCTGTACGCCGGCCTTGGCCTAAGTTTTATCTTGGCGGTCATATTGACCCTTGTGCATAGTGGCATCCGCCTATGGCAAATCTTTAAAATGGGTTCCTCAAAAAAGTAGCCGCACTATGGATGACGTAATTATCGGAGCAGGCCAGGCCAGCGGCAAAGGATTATACGCAGCGCGTGATTTTAAAAAGGGCGAGGTCGTTTTAACCGTTACGCTGACGCCGATCAGCTTCGCGGAGTTCAAAAAACTGTCGCCGGAAGATTATACGGCCGCGCACAATCTTGACGGGCAAATCTATCTGTTTGGCGGCCAAGCCAGATACGTGAACCACTCCGACACCCCTAATGTTGCTTTGGATCTGCAGCGGCAAGCCGACATCGCCCTGCGCGATATTGCCGCCGGCGAGAAGATAACCGCCGACACCCGCCTAGACGATATCCCCGTGTTAAAGAAAATAAACGCCGTACTGGTGAAGGTGCCCAGCATTCAGCAAGGTTTGGATTTTTACCGCGAACAACTGGGCCTGCAAACTTTTTGGAAAACCGAGGATATGGCCGCGGTGCATCTGGGTGACGGCCAGCTGGTTATGAGTACTACTTTGGATCCCGAGACAAATATTTTGGTGGATTCCGTTGAGCACGCCACCGAAGTATTTGTACGGGCCGGTGGAAAAATTGTTTCGCCCATAGAAGATATCGCCGTAGGCAAATTAGCTGTCGTTGAGGATGCCTTCGGCAATGCCCTGACACTGGTGGATTTCTCCAAAGGGTTCTACACCGTAGATGACAAAAAGCAGGTTACGGGCGTAGCCTAAGCCTGGGGGTCAGCCAGTGGGTCACTCGGCGGCGTAAAGCCGTTCATCCGTTGATACTGTTAGGCCGCATAGGTCTTAGGAATCGAAAAACCGTTGAAAGTGCTGGCATAACAGGTGGTATAGGCACCGGTAGAATGGATGAACACCTGGTCTCCAACCGACAAGCCCTTGGACAGCGGCACATCAAAAAGAATCGTATCCTGGCTGTCACAGCTGGGACCCGTAAGATGGTAACGCTGCACTTCAGCAGCGTCGAGTGAGTCGCTAACCGGAAAGCGCAAGCTGTTTTGAGTTTCGAGTGCTTCCATTAGGCCATTAAAAGCACCGACGTCCAGATGCAGCCAGAGCTTGCCGCCGCGTTCGGCTTTGCCAATAACCGTTGCCGTCAGCATGCCGGCATTGGCCACCAAGAAACGGCCAGGCTCGGTGACAATGCGCACCTTATATGGCAGAAACTCCTTGAGAGCCTTCGTAATGCACGCCCCATACTCAGAAATGTCCGGCAGGCTTTGGCCGTAAAATGCTGGAAACCCGCCCCCAATATCAAGCATCTCCAGCTGAATGCCTTCGTCCTGAAGCTGCCGCATTAGTTTTGCTGCGCTTTGGATAGCCGGCCGCCATGGTTGCGGCGACTCCATTTGCGAACCCACATGAAAAGCAATGCCATACGGCTTCAGGCCCAGGTTTTTCGCCTGGCGCATAAGTTGTAGCGCACTTTGGCCGTTGATGCCAAATTTTCCTTCGCTGGCTACGCTGCTGTTAAAACGCGGCGCCTGCAAGCGCACCAATACTGCGGCGCCAGGCGCCTCCCCGGCAATTTTTTCCAACTCAATTAAGCTGTCAAAAGAGAAGCGCCAGACGCCTGCATTCCACGCCCGGCGAATATGATCAGGCATTTTAACGGGATTGGTAAACAGCATGTCCACGGGGTCAAGCCCTTGGTGGATCAGCTCTTCCATTTCGGTCGCCGAAGCAATCTCAAACGAGCCGCCAATAATATCGATGCAGCGCACAATATCGGGATGCGGGTTGGATTTTACGGCATAAAAAATCGAGGCTTGGGGCAGAGCACGCTGTAAAGCGTGGTAGGCGTCCTTGACCATCTGGAGATTGACAGTCAGGTACGGCGTCGGACGGTGGCTAATAGTGTCGGAGATCATCTGTGTTAGCGTCGGTTGCGGTTCAGTCATCGGTTGCAATGCCTTTCTGTTTGTTCGTTACTTTGTTCTGCCAATACTTCTTAAACTCATAACCGGCAGCAGCGAACCCATAAAAGATGAGGTCGGCGACAATCTTACCGGCAATCAGGCCCACACCAAAGTTGTGCAGCAAATGCGGTCCCATATACATACAAAACGGCCGGAAAAACAAGCTGTCAACCACTTCGGCCGGGCCAAACTCGATAAGCATGTCGCGGATGGTATGCCAGGCCGTAAGCAGCGCGCGTTTCAGTGGCGGATGCTTGTGGTGTTTGGCATACATCTTGGAGCCGTCGCGGAAAGCAAAATAACTATAAAAGCCAATCGTTTCAGATATAGAGCCGGCAATCGCCGCTGCAACGGTAGAATGCGTCAAGGCATGCGCCCCATAGGCACCAAGTACCGCAGTAACAGTACCGATGATCTCGGCGGGCAGATATCGGCGGACCCATTCAAGGATTTTCGTTTTAGACGGAGGGGATAATGTAGGCATGGTTTTAAACGGCCAATCAGATATTACGGTGGTAAAAGGTTAGGACAGGGGTCTTTGGGGCGCTCGGAAATAAGCGTAAGGCTTTAGTATACACCAGCGGACAATAAGAATAATGAATAACTTAGCGGGTGCTTCTGAAGAACGCTGGATTGACCTGACTGCCGCCAAACGGCAGAGACATCTCGGAGACGCGCGCGGCCACGGCCAAACAACCGACGTCGCCAACTTTTGGTTTGCGGTGAGTCATCATCTCCATAATTTTATCCTCGGCCTGCTGGCGCATTCCGGCATAGCTGCCCTGAACATCAAGCGGTATCAGCGAGGCAACGCTGCTGGCTATTGTCCTGAGAAAGGCCTCGGTGCCCTCGGTCCACTCAAGGTTTTTTGGGTCAACCAGCGCCAGGGCGTCAGCTGGCGTAAGCAGCGGGTTCAGGATGGTGCGCTTGTAATTATCGCTTTGTACACGTGCACCCTCGGGGACTAACTGGCCCTCACTGTCAAAATCGACTGTGGCATCATCGGGGATCCGATAGTATTCACGGTTTTGCTGTTGTGGCGTGTCGGTCGAAAGAGTGATGTCCACGATTTGCTCCTCCGCTGGTGCATAATAGACGTCACTGTCGGTAATCCGCACGAAGTGACGCCGCCCGAGGGCGACCTGAGCCGGTCCGGAGACCGTAGCCAACACACCGCGCTCTTTATCTAATTCATCCTTACCGACGGTCTGCAACTGGACCTGTGTTTCGTGCGTTCCCAGAATTGGCAAGCTCTTTACAATAGCCAGACTAAGGTAATCTACGCCTGCATCTTCAGCCTTCCAGGGAATGGATTGGTACAGTTCGTTCGTTACGTCGTCAAAACGAATTGGCGTTAGACCTCTTACGCCGGCTTCGCCATTTACAATTTTGAGGGCAGTGGGCCGAAACGGTGCACTGGCCTCGGCTAGTGGCAGAGCCAAAGACTCCTGCATGCGGTACAGCTTGGCGTCACCGTTATCTGAATCAATGCCCGGCGGGCGTAGTTCAACGACGCTCGCGAATAATTTTGCAGAGTTGCGCATAGTCTGGCGATGCACCATCCGGCCAGCGTCTATGCTGACTTCAGGGCGTATTTCCGAGCCGGAGACGACCAGGCTGGCGACGGTGTGTAGTACACCGCCATCCGCCATCTCTATTGGATCTATATCCAGTGTGTTTAGCTCTGCGGTTTGCAGAGCCACAGCTCGTTCAACCAGTTCGTAAGGGGTCATGCGTGAGAGTGCTTCGGCATTGAGTGCATTGAGGGTATCTTTAGACATTACACGATTATAGCATTGGATGATCGTATATCCAGTGACAAGTTATATCGTAAATGGCTGGCACATCTGAGATAATAGCCACATCTAAACGCAATTAATACCGAAAGGATCGCATGGGCGCGCTGATAACTCTTCAGTACAATACCAAAACCGTAACCGATCAAGAGGCCGACATTCTAGCGCACGCCATCCAGCAAACCGTCAAGGATGTGCTGTCCCAAAACGACGTTTTTGTTTACGCCAACAAGCCCACCATAGCGCTGGCAGACCCCATTGAAATATTTATTCAGGTCAACAAAGATGAGACCAGTGACCCTGCCGGACTAACCGAAGCGATCGCCACCAAGCTTTCGGAGTGGAAGCAAACAGCTGGCTTCACGTTGCCGGTCAACATTAATGTGCACCCGGTGGAATGGCACTACAAAATTGGGATTTGAACTGTCGTGAACATCTACATTTCCCACTCCGGAGCCTATGATTACAAGAATGAATTATATAAGCCGCTCCAAGAGTCTGAGCTTTCTAAAACACATCATTTCTTCTTACCGCACGAGCCGGAGAACATCGATACGAATGCAGAGCAGGAACTACAGCAAACTGATGTACTGGTGGCCGAAGTCTCGCTGCCATCTACCGGGCAGGGCATCGAGCTGGCGCAGGCCAAAGCCGCCGGCGTACCGGTTATCTGTTTTTATCGAAAGGGGTCCAAGCCATCAAGTTCGCTACGTTTTGTGACAGATAAGCTTATCCAGTACGAGGACACCGACGACCTGCTGGCCAAACTCCAATCAATGCTATGACATTTCAGAGTAAGGCCTAGCCCGCCCCTAAAGATACATGCGCAAAAAAGCATATTATGATATAACAACTAGATGTTACTGTCGTTCAGTGAGCTTGATCCGGATGAGATCAGCCATTATGGAGCCACGGAAGCCGGATACGCCGAAGTAGTTGAAGATATGAAGCGCAATACAGACTTGGCTATTGCCGAGCTACTGCTGACTACCCCCTCGACAGCCATTATGCATTTTCCAAAGCCAGACAAGGGTGAAATATCGCAGCCCATAATGCTGGCGGCCAACTACCATGGCGCTCACAGTGAAGGGTGGCATAGAATCATCGTTCAGAACCCCAAGGACCGCGAAGCGGGACAGTGGGAGCTATGGACGCCTCCTGGCGCTCAAAACAGAGCTTTTTACAAACGGGTTATCTGGGAGGAACCGTATCCCTTCGAAGAAGAGCCGACCAACCCAGAAAAAGTATCTCAATATTATGCCCATTTTGGTCCAAGCGACGAGGCCAGACAATCTTTTCAAGGGCAGGGCTTTACCTTTTCTGACGCCTTTCTGAATTGCAGCTCAAACGAGTACCAGCGCCTGGAGGCATTAGCCAATGCTGCCCCCTACAGGTGGGATGTATCTTAAGTAAGGCTGGACAGGACACCTCACTGCAACAGCAGGTTATGGTCTATACTTAAGGCATGGCCAAAACAAGCATGCCTATGACCACATCTGCAAAGAATAAACTGGCCCTGATGACGATTGTTTCGCTGCCGCTGGCCTGGGCGCACTGGTTCGTCGCCAACACACAATTAAGCTCACTCGGTTTTGCGGCCAGGAACAGAGATCCTAATTACCTGACCTTTACCATTGGATATGCCTTGGCACTGATCGCCCTTGGCAACCTTATATATGCTTTTATGACTAGAAATTTTGCTACCAGTGGCGTTACCTTGTTACTGATTGTCATCGCATTGCCGGCATTATACTTATTGAGCTGGTAGCCTATTTAGTTGTTATACTAAAGCTCATGCCTACCCCGGAAACTGAAGCAAAATTCCTCAATGTCGATATAGCTGCGGTCCGAGAAAAGCTCGGCGCAGCAGGCGCGACACAGCTCGTGTCTATGACTCCGGTCAGACGAGCTATTCTGGAAACACCTGAGCTGCGCGCCCAAGAAGCTTTTGCACGCGTCCGTGATGAAGGCGACAGAGTTACCGTTACGTACAAGCAGCATGCCAAGCTCGAACTGGGCGGTGCAATTGAAATTCCCTTAAAAGCAGACTGCATTGATTTTGAATCAGCTGTAGACTTTATCGAGGCGTTGGGAATCCCTTGCAAATCCTACCAGGAAACCCGCCGCGAGACTTGGAAGCTGGATACCGCCGTCGTGACCATCGACGAGTGGCCCTGGCTCGATCCCTTTGTAGAGATCGAGGCCGACACGGGGGACGAAGTAAGGGAAGCTGCCGAAAAAATGGGTTTTGAGTGGTCAAAAGCGGTGTTTGGCGGTATCAACATCGTATACCAGCTGAAGTACCCGCATTTGGGCAGCAACGCAAGTATCATAGACCTACCCGAGGTGAAGTTTGATATGCCGCTTCCAGAGATGCTCCAGGATAAAACCAGGACCTTAGCCTAGGAGGTTTGCCAAAGCGGCCATCGCTTGCTGGTATACTGAAACTCATGAAGATATTCCGCGCTAGCGCAATCATCCAACCAATTGACAATCAAGAAATGGGACAGCTATGAAACCAGGCGTATACCGACACAAACAGCACCCCGAACTACTGTATCTTTTTATCGGGCTGGCGCATCACCATGACACTAAAGAAGAGGTGATCGTGTATGTGCCGCTCTTTACCCGCCCGGAATGGAAGGGGATACCGCGCATGACCTACCGTTCTGTTGAAGACTTTACCGCGACCTTCGAGTGGGCCGACGAGCGAATGCCCTAACCAATGGAAATCCTCCGCCGCGACGCGGCCACGATACGTTGGAAACAGTATTGGGACCAGACGCAGCATGAGTGGTGTAAGCTCGAGGTCTTACAGGACTACACAGGCGAAGACGTCCGGCCATCTTTGCAGGCTTATATAGATGGCGACCCTGCGCTGGGCCTGGCCCTACTACAGCAAGAAACCCAGCAAAGCACCTGGCGGAATGCCTGCCAGCAAAAACACGATCAAGGTGTAATGCTGCGCCGGATTCGTATTCTTGAAGCTCCACATACCCCTTACACACAGTGGGAGCTGGAGTATTTTAAACTCGTCAATATACCCGGCCATGAAGAAATCTTCGTCGTTGATAAAAACGACCTGGGCAGCTTGAGTTTGCCAGGCGGCGATGTGGTAATATTCGACAATCAGCGAGCCGTCGTTAATATATACGACAAGACCATGCGCATGGAGGAACAGGCTTTTTACACCGATACCGAAAGCGTGGCAGGCTTTCTGGCGCTTAAGGAAAGTTTGTTGGGGATGGCGGTAGCGCTGTAGACAGGCGGCGCCTGACTGTAGGTGTAGCTGCGGCTTTACTTTTTAATTTTACCGGCGCTGGAAGGTGGTAAGCGTATTTATTCCCATATGCGCAGCCACGCTTTTAGTGATGCCGTGTCTTCGGGCAATGAGCCAGTACATAATCCCGGAAAACGTATGGCCCGCAGGAATTGATTGGGTATCGAACGACTTAAAGCCCGTCCCGATATTATGCGCAAGGCCAAATGCCAAGGAACTGAGCGCACCGCCGATAAACTCCGCTCTGGTTAAGTCTTCTGTACCTGCCTTAACACCTTTGGCCAGCACTTCACTTGGCGATCCTTGGACGCCGCGCTGGGCAAGGTCAACTAAGGCCGATGGCCCGGCCCGAAAGACAGTTTCTTCAACGATAGGCGCAGTAACTGCCGTGTAAAACCTTTGAGATGGTGTGAGAGTAAGATGTTTCTTCTGCTCCTCGCTACATGGTTTGGTTGAGCCCGGCCGGTCTACGCAACCGGCGTTTTCATCGGCAAAATCCGGTGTCCCTGCCTGCCTGTGAAAAGCAAAATTAGCCGCATAGTCGGCGGCGGCGCTCATACCACCCACAACTATTCCCGCTTCGGCAGCCACCGCAAAACCAAACATACTCCTAAGAGCAGCACGCCGGCTAATGCCGGGAGGCACGGCGTCCGGATCAGGCTTCAGGAATTCACTCATTCGCATATATTGGCATATCTTGCGAATAAAACCAATATTTAGACTCTTGGGTGGCTGTTATACTTATCAGATGACATCTCGTTTCGTCGTTATCGGTGCAGGTATTGTCGGTGCTTCGATAGCGTATCATCTATCTAAAGAAGCTTCGGTTACGCTAATTGACAAAAGATCGTCACCTGCTGCAGAAGTAACAGGCAATTCATTCGGCTGGTTTAGCGGAGTCGGTGGCGACTGGCCGGGCGGAGCGGAAGATTTACGGCCTCTGGTTTTAGAAGATTACCGACGGCTCGAGAAAGAGCTGCCCGGATTGTTGGTAACCTGGAGCGGATCGCTGGTATGTACCGATACGTCCGTACGCCTGAGCAATGGCCTGCAACTTGCCCAGGGACAAAAACTAATAACACAATATGAGATAGCATCACTTGAACCGAACATGACAAAATTGCCCGACAGCGCAATATATTCACCAACCGATGGTGGTATCGACCCCTCTACGGCGACCGCCGAGCTGGTTCGGGCGGCAAAAGAACATGGCGCACAAATAATCCTAGGAGGCGGTGAAGCAAAATTAAAAGTAGTGGACTATACCGTACGCGGCGTAATGGTCAACGACGTATTTTATCCCGCAGACACGGTAGTTATTGCTGCCGCCGGAGGCGCTCAGAAATTATGTGAGCCACTGGGGTTACAGCTCCCCATGCAAGTATCACCAGCATTTTGGCTGAAAGCCACAGCCCCACCTGGAATGGTTAAAACCATTCTTGATGTACCCGAGTTTGAAGTGAGGGAAAGCCGCAACGGTCAACTGCTTATGACAGCGCTACACAATGGCGATGACTCACCGGAGTACCTTGGACAACTTGCCCAACAGACAATCGGGCACCTTAAGGCCTATTTTGCGAGCCATGACAATATAAAACTTGTCAATTACGGCATCTGCCAGCGCCCCATGCCCGCACATGGACCCATTATCGACTATCTTACCTCTGACAAATCGGCCTATATCGCAGTTATGCACTCCGGCATTACGCTCGCGCCTACCGCCGGACGGCTTATCGCCCGGGAATTGCTCAGCGGCGGGCGGGCAGCAGAACTACAGAATTGCTCTCTGCCGCAACATCAGTCCTAATCTGTTACACTGGGGAATATGACAAAATCCGAAGCAGTCGTAGAAAAAATTGCGCAACTGGCGGACTTTGAGCAGATTCTTCGTGATTATTAGTTTTCGAACTACTTGAACAGAATCGATCACATCACATTAATCAATAAAATTCAGGAGTAAATGCCCGGTATAGTATACGATGCCGAAAGCATCTGCCGCGGGGCAAAGACTACTTGACGCCGCAAAGTGGGCCTGAAGGTAGTCGTGAACTGCCTCTTTTTCTTTGGCTCTTTTTGGATCATCCACCTCCGGGGTAGATTGCATACGTTCCCGCAGGTGCGGTAGGTCATGTACAACTTGGGCAATGTATCTAAGGGTATGACGCTTATTAAGGTTTAGCGTCGCTTTTAATGTATCGGTAAGTGCGCCGTTAGCTGCCATACTGGCTTCAATTGGATGCTTCGCGTATCGGCCGTACACCACCTGCCTGGATACCAGGCTACCACCGACCCTTTGGGTATACTCGGTTATCGCATCTTTATATACCAAGTTCTGGATTAGCTCTTTCCAGGGCATGCCTTCGGATGGCTTTTCGGCAGCTAGTAATGCCAGGACTTGAGCAGTGCTCACAATACCTTCTTCTACGTTAAGTAGGATGGAACCGTCATGATCCTGGCCCTTGAAAGTGTGTCGCCGCACCAACTCGTGTGATGAGGCATCACGCCTGCCGACAGCATCAATCTCATCTCCCTTCATTTCGCATAGGGCTATCAAGCGGACGGCAGCCGTCATCAGCCGCTGGGTTGCTACTTCACCGTAGGCGCCTATAGGAAGCATGGGTGACTCAAGTACCGGGATAGCATATCGAGAATTCGTAGACGCAACAGTATAGCGCGAGAACAGGCCCGAGGCTTGCCGCAGCGCGGCCGATTCAGAAAGTGCCGTGCTATACATATCTGCCTTAGCATCCCTTAAAGATGCATAATCCCTAGTGGTTTGTTCGACGGGCAAATGCGACACAGTCGCCAGGTCAGACTCGCTAGCAGTGTGCACAACAGCCATAGCTTCAGTAAGCATAGCGCGCAGCGCACTGCGAATACCACCCCTGTTAAGATCGTCGGCAGTAGCATGCCAGGAACAATGTAATTGCGACTCGTTTGCCTGAGACGTCTTTTCCATTCGACCCATGATAAGGCAATTTATTACAGCAAACAGTAAGAAATCATCTACTTGTATCTACGATAACGAATCAGCAAAAATGACTACCATTGCTTGCCGTGGCATCCAAGCCGTGATCTGGTGCAACTGCTCGGTGGGGATGTGGTAG
>JGI24741J21665_1000291_pt1 | contig 15108 bp, 22 predicted proteins | sample KBSCornC7_FD_21665 | JGI IMG/M metagenome (IMG submission 21665) | reverse complement strand
CAGCCCGGCAGCACCGGCTTCCGTCACTCCCGGCGGGGTGTGCCCACCCCCTTTCCAACACCCCGCCGGTCTTTCTCTCACTCAACATGACGGAGAATCCTGATGGCTGACTTCTACAGCATCGCGATCGGCGTCGGCATGACGGTTGTCGTCTGCTCGATTGCGTTCGGTATCGGCGCCCTCTGCGCATGGCTCACCAAGCCGCGACAGAATGCGAGCGATGAGCATGCCGAGGCGCTCGGGATCGGGGGCGGGGACTTCATCGATCATTACGGGATCATTTCTAAATGACGCGGTGCAGCAACGTCCTTCCGAAACGAGTAGGGCCGGACGAAGCGCATTTCGGCGCGCTTTTCGTCGCCGGGCTCGCTCGGGTGGCTGCGAAGATCGGGAAGGGAACCCTTGCTGATCGCATGGGTCGCACGGTCCGCAGCTTGGACAACATCCTTGCAGGTGGCTCTACATCGGGCAAGGCAATGTGCGACACGCTGCTAGCCGATAGCACTGCGCTGGATGAGGTGCTTGCTGAGTACGGTTTCAAGCTGGTCCCGCTGACCGCAGAGGCAGCAAACGACCTCAATACAGCCGCTGGCCTTCTCGATGGCGCGACTGAGCTGGTGCGCGCGCAACGCGACGGAATCCGTGACCACACCGAAACGCTGATGGTCGCTGACAAGCTTCGCCCGCACCTGCCAGCCGCGCTCGCCATTGTCCGTGAGGCTGATCAGATTCGAGGTGTCGCATGATCTCCCATATCATAGCCTCCTATCGCCAACGCAAGGCCATGAAGCGCTTGGACGAGTTGGTTCAGCAAACCCTCTCCAGCTACGAACACAAGCGTTACCTTGATCGTCGCGCGGCTGCCTTGAAGGGGAGTGCGCGGGCATGAAGCGCCGCAACCTCAAGTACGCCGTCATGCGGTTACACGAGATGCATCCGGACTGGACCGCGAGACAGATCTCAATCGCGCTGGACTGCGGCCAAGATTACGTCCGCAGCACAGCATATCGCAACGGTATCCGGCTGCGCTCATGTAACGCAAGCTCAAGCCGCCCCTGGAATGTGAAGAGCGTCCTACCGCTCAAACTCCTTCCTGTTCCTATTCCTGCATTGCCGGAATGGAACGAAAGGATCGCCGCGCGGTGATCATCGAACTCCCTTGGCCGGCGCGTGAAGTGTGGCCGAACTACCGCCAGTCGCACCACTGGTCGAGCTTCACAAAGGCTCGCAAGCAGCAGCGTGCGGATGCTCATAAGACGGTTCTCTGGACGACGGGCACGGTCGCGCTAGACGATCGCATTCCGCTCCAGGTGCATTTCTACCCGCCTGACCGCCGTAAGCGTGACGATGACGGTTGCGTCGGCGCGTTCAAGTCCGCTCGCGACGGAATAGCTGATGCGCTCGGCATAGACGATCGACGCTTTAAGCCGACCTATTGGTTCCACGAACCGGTCAAGGGCGGCAAGGTCGTAGTAGAGATAGGGGAGGCTGCGTAATGGGCTGCGCCACCTGCGGCAAGCCGCTGTCTGCGGTAAACCAGTCCGGATACTGCCGAAAGCATTTCGGCGCGCTCAACAGCGAGCGGACCAGTGAGCAATCGCGCCGCCAGTGGGCTAACCCTGAGTACCGCTTGAAGCACATTGGGGCGATGCGCCGGCTCGGCCAGCATCGTATCGCGTGGTGCCCGCTAGAATACCGCGAGGACTATCGGATCCTGAAGCGCGTGAAGCACTACAGCGCTGCTCAGGCTCGGGAGATGATCGAGGCCCGCATAGCTGCTGATTTGCGCAGGTACGAGCTTACAGGGCAATTGCAGAGGACGGTCGCATGAAGGCGACAGATCCGATGTTGCTGCACATTGCCCAAGTCGCGCGGGTTAAGACTCCGCACGTTTTCCACACGTATCATACCATGCGTGAGCAGAAGGACCGCTTCAACGCTGTCGCTTACGCCACGTTCGCCGGCCTAGAGCCTCATCATGTGCTGCGCATCGTCGCGGCGATGACGGACGCCGGTATCACATTTGAAACGCGGCAACGAATTTCGCCATCGGGGCAGGGTGGACGATTGCCCGCCGATTTTTCCATGCCAGAGGATTGGCTGCTGTGGGCGCAAACGCAGCGATCGTGGACGCGAGATGTAGCCGAGACGGAAGCGGCCACCTTTGTGGACTATTGGCACGCCCAGCCAGGCCAGAAGGGTGTCAAGCTCGATTGGTTGGGCACGTGGCGTAATTGGGTCCGTCGCTCGCACACGCCAAATGGTAAAAAATTGCGCGAGTCGATGTCGGAAGCCGACAAGCGCGCGTCCATGCAGGACACGATCCGGCTTTATCGAAAAATGGGCCGCCATGATGAGGCCAATGCACTTGAGCGGACCATTTCAGGAATGAAGGTGGAACGCAGCGCTTATCCCCATAATCCACAGGGAACAGTCAAAGAACCTTTGTGGAACCAGCCACCTTGATCTAAATAGAAACGGCCCGCTCCAGAGATGGTGGAGCGAGCCGGTTCTGTGATCCACGTGGTGGCAATAGCTATATAGTGGAAAGCGGAAAGAACCTCAAGCCCGGTCTATTTCACCCGATCTAGCCGCGCCATCTCCGAAAAGATGAGGGCGAGGCGAAACTGAAGAGAACCGACATGAATTTGCGGTCAATCAGAATAGCCACAACGAGCTGGGCAATCTCGAATGAGGCCCTATCCCGGGTGTCTTTGTCGCTACCTGATACGGGCGAACTTCCGCACCCCCGCTGGATGAAGCGGCCTTATGGCCGCCCATCCGGTAGCCTGACGCGGGCTAGAGGATATCTGCCACAACAGTTGGTGGTCTGGTCCATCCTACGGACTCCACCCCGTCTGGCCCACGATACGGGCATGGCAGGTAAACGGGATGAGAAGCGATCCGGGGAATGCCGCGAGGTACGCAAGGCTCTTGCTACCACCCGTAAGCGGAAGGCGGATTATTGCCCGGAGCGCATCGCATGACCCATCCCTACACCCTGGCATATCGAGAGGAAGAACGGTGAGCGAGTTTCGCATTTTCTCCATTTGGTTCGCGATCGGCGCGTCTGCCTTCACGATTATCATTTGGATCGCCACGCCCAACTCGCCGTTGTCGTTTGATGGATTGATGCGGGCTTATGCCTACGCCGCGAATATTGGGTTTCTCGCGGTCGCTGTGCTCGGACGGAAGCCGTCATGACCCAAACGGACAAGAGGATCTAAACGATGGGCTGGATTCTCATTGGCGTGATTGCGTTGCTGGTGATCACTGGCGCCCGCGTCATCGCAGACAAGTTCAATTCTGGCGGCAAATACTGATCGGAGGATTTATCATGGGGGGGCAAGAAGGTTGGTGCATTCTGCGCACGCGCGGCGCTAGCACGATGCGCCTTGCGTCGTCGCTCAGGGACAGCGGTATTTCCGCATGGACGCCGATCGGCAGCGTGACGAAGCGGAAGGGCAGGGCGCGCGATCGTGTCGATAGCCCAACGCCGATCATGCCGACGTTCGTGTTTGCCAGGTCAAGCCACATCGGCGAGCTGCAACGCCTGCGGACGTTGATACTCAGCCCGCACCCTGCGTTCTCGATATTTCGTCACCTCAACCGCGTCCCGATCATCTCCGATCACGACATTTGCAGCTTAAGAGACGCCGAGGAACGATCAGCGATCCAGGTCCGCAAGCGCCAGCGCAACGTCGTGCCCATCGGCTCAAGCGTCCACGTATCGGAAGGCGCGTTTGCCGGCATGTCCGGGATTGTTGAAGAGAGCGATGGTAAGACCGCAGTAGTTGCGTTCGGTGGTAATTTCCGGGTGACAATTGCCGCTTGGCTTTTGCCCGAAAATCTGCTAACCGCAGCCTAGCTTCACAGGATGGAGCGGCGGGTTGCCTATCGGCATCTGGGGCAAGTACTGGGGCAATGCTCAAGTGGAACGCCCGTCTCCGCGTGGATTTTGCTGGTCCAGGCCAGCGGATTTTTCTAGAGTTATGCCTGTATGGAAATGAACGGCGAAGGCAAAGTCCTTCCGGTTTCCTATCTCGACGGCTTCAATCGGAGCGGCGTCTATTTCCTATATCGGGATGGCGTCGTTGTGTATGTCGGCCAAGCGGTCGATGTACGGCGACGGATTGGGGTGCATATCGGAGAAGGCGTAAAAGTTTTTGACTCCGTATCTTTTGTTCCATGCGCGCAGTCGGGCCTATTGGCGTTGGAAAAGCAATACATCGAGCGCTTGCAACCTGAGTACAACAAGGCAGGCAACCCTGCCGCCTTCACGGGAGAGGGGTTCGGCAGCGACACGCCAATACCCTTTACCAAAGCGCATTATAACTTAGATGAAGCCGCTGATTATCTTGGTCTTGAAAAGCCAGAAGTGATCAGTCTCACGCAGCAAGGTGTTTTGTTCACCAAGCGAGTCTCCAAAAGCCGAGACAGGCGGTATCGAGCGATTGATTTGCACGAATATCGCTCCAAGCGCTCGGCATAGTTCCACCTATTCGGCGTAGGTCGCCCCCTTTCGACTGATCGCCGATCCCGCCGCCAATCATTCCGACGCAAGCATTAGAACCATCGTGGTCAATCGCGGTCGGCGCTGTTTGAGCGGCGGGTAACATTCACGGCTGTTGGGAGGAGGTGATCCTTTCCTCGCGCGCCGGAAGCGAGGGCTTATGGCCGATACGGCTCTAGTAGCAAAACGTAGCAATCGCGGAAGCAAGCCAGGCGAGCGGCGCGGAGGCCGACAGAAGGGCGTACCGAACAAGGCCACAGCGTCGATCAAGGAAGCGGCAAGAGAGTACACAGAGAAGGCGCTAGGAACCTTTGTTGCGTGTATTGATGATGTTCAATCACCTTGGGCCGCAAAGGTCGCGGCAGCTTCGGCTATTCTCGACAGAGGTTACGGCAAGCCGAGCACGGTCATAAGCGGCGATGAGGATGGCGGCCCGGTCGCGCTCGTCTCCACTATCGAGTTGATCGGCGTTCGCCCCGGTGAAGGTTAGGATCAAGATACCGGACAAACTCGTCCCGGTATTCGAAGGAGAGGCAGACGTAAGAGGGGCGAGAGGCGGACGAGGATCGGCAAAGAGCCGCACATTCGCCAAGATGACGGCGGTCCGCGCTCATATGTGGGATCGCGAGGGTCGCGAAGGCATCATCCTCTGTGGCCGGCAGTTTCAGAACAGCTTGACCGAATCTTCGATGGAAGAGGTCAAGGCGGCAATCCGGTCAGAACCCTGGCTGGCTGCGCATTTCGATATTGGCGAGACGTACATACGCACCAAGTCGGGGCGCGTCTCTTATGTGTTCGTCGGACTGTCGCGCAACATCGACAGCATCAAGTCGATGTCGCGTATCTTGCTGGCGTGGATCGAAGAGGCAGAGAACGTCACTGAAGAAGCATGGGTGAAGCTGGAGCCTACGCTGCGAGAGGAAGACAGCGAGCTTTGGGTGACATGGAACCCGGAGCGCGAGAAGTCGGCGACGAACAAGCGCTTCGCCAACAGCACTGATCCTAGAACCAAGATCGTCGTGATGAATTACCGCGACAACCCGTGGTTCCCCGCCATTCTTGAGCGCAAACGCCAGAAGGACAAGAGCGAGCGTCCGCACCTCTACGGTCATATCTGGGAGGGCGAATACATGACCCTCATGGAAGGCGCGTATTTCGCCGAGCATCTGATCGACGCGCAGGACAGCGGTCGCGTCGGGTTCGTTCCCGAAGATCCGCATCTGGTTATCAGGCTGTTCGCGGACATCGGCGGGACGGGAGCGAAGGCGGACAATTTCGTGTTCTGGGCGGCGCAATGGGTCGGGCTCGAAATACGCTGGGTCAACCATTACGAGCAGCAGGGCCAGCCGATTGCAGCGCATCTCAACTGGCTGCGCACGCAAGGCTACACGCCTGACAAGACGGTGATCTACCTGCCGCACGACGGCGACACGAACGATCGCGTGTTCGACGTCAGTTACCGGACGGCATTCGAGGGCGCAGGCTATACCGTTCACGTTATCCCCAATCAGGGGAAGGGTGCGGCAATGAACCGCGTCGAGCGCGCCAGAGAGTTGTTCCCGCGTATGCGGTTCGATGAGACGAAGTGCGATCCGGGCCTCAAGGCGCTCGGTTGGTATCACGAAAAGAAGGACGAGAAGCGGGACATCGGGCTCGGCCCTGAACATGATTGGGCAAGCCATAGCGCGGATGCATTCGGCGCTGGCTGTGTGGCCTATGAGGAACCCCGTCCCGTCGTCGCCTCTCCAACGCCTCCGCAGATGAACTCAGGATCACAGGGATGGATGGCCGCATGACCGATACCCGTCTCGACGTCCTGCGTCGCAAGCTCGACGCGCGCACCGATCACGAAGGCAAGGCAAAGCCGGGGTTCGGTGAGAACGTTGAGGCCATCAAGGCTGAGATCGCACGCTTAGAGGGGGTGCCCAAGAATGGCTAGCGCGCCCCTGATGTCCAACGATCCAGGCGCTCCACGCGACTGGTCGTTGCAGGAAAAGGAAAAGAGCCCGACGTCTCCCGCTGATTCCGGCGGAAAGATGACGGATGAGGAAACGCAAGAGTTCCTCGATCATGCAAGGACAGAGTTCCAGGCGGATACTGATTACGATCGCCCGAACCGTGAAGCGGCGCTGGACGATCTGGTATTCGTGTTCAAGGACCCGTGGGACCCCGTAGTTCGTCGCTCGCGTGAAGCGCAAGGGCGTCCATGCATTTCGATCAACACGCTGCCTCAGACGATTGGCCAGGTGATAGGCGATCGTCGTCTGAACGAAACATCCATCCGGGTTCTGCCGAAGGAGGATGGCGATAAGGATGTTGCGGAGGTCCGTGCCGATCTGATCCGCAATATCGAGGCGCAATCGAAGGCCAAGCGCGTTTACGATCGCGCACTGGAAAATCAGGTTGCTTGCGGGATCGGCAACTTCAAGGTCGTGCTGGATTACGCCGACGATGACGTGTTCACTCAGGACATTTTCATCAGGACGATCGCTAATCCGCTGGCAGTGATCTGGGATCGCATGTCGGTCGATCCGACCGGACGCGATGCCCGTCATTGCTTTGTTCAGGACACGATGCCTCGCAAGGTGTTCGAGCGCCGTTGGCCCGACCATACGCCAGACGATCTCGGCATGGAGCTGTCCACGCGTTTGCGTCAGAACGGATGGTTCACGAACGACGTCGTTCGCATCGTTGAATATTGGCGGATGGTCTATCGCGACCGCACCATCGCCCTGATGAAGGATGGATCGGTCCTTGACGTGACCGATAAGGACGAAGCTGAATACGCCGAAAACCTGTATCTCGATGACCAAGGCAAGCCACGTAAGCGCGTAGCTCCGCGCTGTGTTGCGCAAATGTACCTGATCACGGGTCATGCCATTCTCGACGGCCCATACGAGCTTCCGATCAACCGCTTGCCCGTGTTCCGCGTCAACGGGCGTGAGGGGATGGTCGGCGACGATCGTGTCCGGTTCGGCTTGACGCGGTTTGGCAAGGACGCGGCGCGCCTCAAGAACTACTGGCGCTCGACATCGGCTGAATTGCTGGCGATGGCGCCCAAGGCTCAATGGGCGGGGCCAGCGGATGCCTTTGAGGGCTATGAGGAATCGATTAGAAATTCGCATCGCTCTGGAGATCCGATCATCAAGTGGGCGAAGAATGCCAGCGCTCAACCAATTCGCATGGACCCCCCGCCGCTTCCCGCTGCCGTACTCAACGAAGCCGCGATGAATGCGCAGGACGTCAAGGACACGACAGGCATTCAGGACGCGTCGCTTGGCATCCGGTCGAATGAGACAAGCGGTAAAGCGATCATGGCCCGCCAGCGTGAAGGCGACGTGGCCACGATCATGTACCACGACGAGCTTAACAGCGCGATTGAGGAATGCGGCGACGTCATCAACCAGTTGATCCCGATCGTCTACGATACGGCCAGAACCATTCGAGTAATCGGCAAGGACGGTGAGGCTCGACTGGTTCGGATCAATGACCCGATGCATCCGGACTCAATCGATCTGGCAAAGGGCAAGTATGACGTCGCGATCACGACTGGCCCGTCGTTCACCACGCGCAGGGTAGAGGCGGCTGAAGGCATCATCCAGCTTGCACAGGCCGTTCCGTTGATCGGCCAGGCCGCTCCTGATCTTCTCGTCGCGACGCAGGACATTCCGAACGGTGACGAGTTCGTTGAACGGCTGAAGAAAGCCCTTCCTCCGCAACTGACGCAAAACGACGATGCCGGTTCGGAAGGAACGGAGGGGCATGAAGGCGCGCAGCCGCAAGCCGATCCGATGCAGGCCCAACAGCAGCAAATGGCCGCCATGCAGGCGCAGGCCGCACAGGCAGCACAGCAACACGCCATGCAGATGGCACAGATCGAATTGCGCAAGGAGCAGGCGAACGCTGAAAAGGCGGAAGCGGACGCCCGTGCTGCGGTCGCCAATGCGGAACGAGCAGAGGCGCAGGCCGAAGAGGCGCGCGCGAAGCTTCATGGCACCGTTGCCAGCACGATCAACAGTTTGGCCCCCGAAGAGTCGGCACTTGGGGATGAAGCCGAAACAGCCGACACGCCCCCCGGCGCGCAGCCGGCCGCTCTGGAAGCGCAATTATGACCGATACCACGCTCGCACCTGAAGAGGGTGCGACCACTGAGCAGGATTTTGCTCAGTTCGAGGCCGAGACGCTCGGCAAAACCGGGGATCGTGCCCCCGCAACTGTGACGAATGAAGACGAAACCGGGGAAAATGGCACCGGGGCAGTCGAAGGCGAAACCGGCGACGGCAAGCCTAAAACCAATTCCGTCCAGGAACGCATGAACGAAATGACGGCAGCCCGCCGAGAAGCTGAACGCGTCGCTGAAGAGCGCGCGCGGGAAGTGGAGTATTGGAAGGGCGTAGCCGAAGGGAAGAAGCCGGAAGCCGAAGCTGGGAAACCAGCCGAAGGCGACGATCCCGAGCCCAAGCCCGATGATTACGAATACGGTGAGGCGGATGCCCGCTTCATCGCCGACAACGCGCGCTGGAACGCGCGAGACGAGTTCCGCCAACAGCAGCGGCAGGCCAACGAACAGGCCGAAGCCGCCGCGCTGCGACGCGGCCACGAGGCTCGCGTAGCCGAAGCGGTCGAGAAGTACCCCGATTACGCAGAAAAGGTCCAGGCGTCCGCAGATCGCGGCGAATGGCCCTGCACTCAGGTAATGGCACTTGGCATCATGGCTTCCGAAGTGGGGCCTGATGTCGCTTATCACCTGGCGTCCAACCACGCAGAGGCAGAGCGCATTGCGAAGCTGCACCCGCTTGAGCAGGCGCGCGAACTCGGGCGGATTGAAGGAGGCTTCCTGAACAAGCCGAAAGAGCCGGCCCCCAAGGTCGATGCTCCGAAAGCCCCGCCACCGCCAACACATCAGGCGCGCGGCGTGGGTGGCAAGTTCGAGGTTGACGACGACACTTCCGACTTCGCGGCCTTTGAGGCGAAATACCAGCGCAAGTAACAACCCGAATGCCACGTCGTGAGACGTCGCTTTCCCTGCGCCCCACGGCTTCGGCCGTGTGGGCCTGATGGAGTACTACGGAAATGTCCAATCAGTTCAAACTCACGCAGAAGGTGGCCAACACCTTCCTGATGATCCTCAAGAACCAGCTCGTGATGGGCAAGATCACGAGTTCCGAATACAGCGAGGAATTCGGCCAGAAGAAGATGCAGATCGGTGATACCCTCACCGTTCGGCGTCCTCCGTCGTTCGTTGTGAGCGACGGCCCGACGTTCAAGAATCAGGACGTCGTGGTCGGCTCGGCCACCGTCAAGATCGACAAGCAGAAGCACATCGGGTTCACCTATTCGGATCTCGAACGCGCCCTGTCGGTCGATAACGCGCTGGAAGACGCCACGCTCAACGCCAAGATGGCCGCGCTCGCGCAGCAGATCGACAGCGACGGCATGGCACAGGTACTCAAGTTCTCGCAGTGGGTCGGCACGCCGGGCCAGGTGATCAACTCGGCGATCGACTTCAACGAGATGCCGAAGCGCCTGGACAACCTCGCGGTGCCGCAGACCGATCGTAACGCGGTGCTGGCGGTTGATGACTGGTGGGCAACTGCAGGCTCGTTCACCGGCAACAACTTCTTCGACAATGACATCACGAAGAGCGCGTTGCAGCGGGCACGTCTGCCGATGCTGGGTTCCGTCCAGCCGTATATGTCGCAGAGCGTCCTTGCTCTTACCACCGGCACGCGTACGGCTTCCGGCGTTATCCAGGTCAATGGCGCGTCGCAGAACGTCGATTACTCGACGGTTCGTGACACCTACGTTCAGAACCTTAACATCAAGGGTCTGACCGTTGGCTGGACGATCAAGGCCGGCGAGGTGTTCAGCATCGCGGGTGTGTATGCGGTGAACCCGCGCACGCATCAGGCGATGAACTATCTGCAGCAGTTCGTCGTCATGTCGGACTTCACTGCGGCGGCTGCGACCGGCACCATTTCGGTGTCGTTCCCGATCATCATTCCCGATGCATCGGACACCACGACTGCCCGCACGAACACCGCGTTCTCCACGTGCAACGCGGCGCCTGCGGATTCGGCGGCGATCACGTTCCAGGGTGTGGCCAGCACGCCTTACACCCAGAACGCCGCCTTCCATAAGTCGGCGATCCAGTACGTGTTCGTGAAGCCGCCCCGCCCGCATACAGGCGAGTTCGAATATGCCACTGACCCGGAAACGGGCATCAGCATTCGTCTGTGGGCATTCTCGGACGGTAGCGCCGACACGCACGCCTATCGCGCGGACGTGATCTACGGCGTCGAGAACCTCGATCCGCGCCTTGGTACGCGCGGTAGCGGCCTCGCCTGATCGAACTAAGCAGGGGCGTCTTTCGGGGCGCCCCTGTCTGTTGACGGAAAGGCTGAGCCCATGACGATCAAGAAGTTTCCCGGCTGGCGCTGGGGCAAGGATCATCCCGAAGGCGCGATATTCGAGTCCGAGGATGACGTGCCCAAGGGCTATGTCGATGATCCCAACCTGCTGAAGGTTGCCCCGGAAGGGGAGAAGGCCGAACGCGCACGACTTGCGGCCGACCTAAAGGCAAAGGGCGTCAAGTTCTTTGCGGGCGCGACCACAGAGAAGCTCCGCGAGCTTCACGCGGCCAATCTGGACTGACCAGTGACTATCGCTAGCGCGATCATCTTCTCGGCTCTCCGGGAGTCGAACCTGATTGGCGTGAACTCCACGCCGACGCCGGGACAGTCGAATGAGGCGCTGTCGCGGCTGAACGCGATCGTCGCGTCTGTGTTCGGCTATGAAGTCGGCGAAAAGCTGGCAGATTGGCCTGTCGGTGTTGTCGGGGTGACGTTCTGCGGCCCGACCTTCTGGTCCGAGCTTCACTGGCGGCGACCGCATTCGAACGTGCGGCTTGTCGTCCATCATGACCAGGCCGAAACGATCATATTGCCCGCGTATCCGGATGATGGCGCGCGTCTCGCGCTTATCGACGTCGGGCAGAATCTCGCCACTTATCCGGTTACCCTTGATGCTGACGGGCGAAGGATCGAGGACGCAACAAACCTCACCCTCGATACCGATGGCGAAAGCAGGGCTTGGCTGTATCGTGCGGATCTGGGCAACTGGATCAGGATCGACAGCCTGACCGCCGACAGCGAATTGCCCATTCCGCCCGAATATGACGACGCGTTCATCACGATGCTAGCGATGCGTCTGAACCCCCGTTACGGGCGCCAGATCACGCAGGAAACCGCGACCGCGATGGAGCGGTCAATGAACCAGCTTCGCGCGCGATATGCGCAGCGTGTGGTCACTCCTGCGGACATCGGTGTGCTGCGGCCCACGGTCCAGGTCTATAACGCCAATCTCTACTGGCCCTACCGCAATACGGGGTGGGGCTGGATGAACTGATGGTAGCCATCCCGCTCGGCCGATCCGATTGGCGTCGTGGCGTTGCCAAGGAGCCAGAGCTTCGGTTCGTCAACCGCTATTACGAGACGAATCCAGCCGATCAGACGTCGCAAGCTGCGCTTCTGTCCCGACCGGGGCTTCGCCGGTTCATGTACGTTGGAAACGGGCCTATTCGCGGGGTCTATTCGCAACCTGGGAGCTTCAACGACGCGTCGTTCATCGTCTCCGATGACGTGTGGTGGCGCGTGGATCGCAATGGCACTGCCACAGCGCTTCAGACAGGCCTCAATCCGGGTACTTCTGCGGTCAGCATGGCCGGAACCGGGAACATCGGTGACACGCCCGAATATATGTTCCTCGCCGATGGCCGGAACCTATGGGTCTATGTCGAGAACGGATACGCGAAGGGCACTGTAAGCGGCTCTCCCGCGAACAACGACGTAATCCGGATCAACGCCACCTATTACAAGTTTACGACCGGTTCGGTGAACGCTGGAGCGCCGGCCGGGACCAATGCCAATCCGTGGCTTGTCGCCTTAGGGGCCAACGACACGCTGTCATGGGCCAATTTCGCCGCTGCGCTAGGCGCTTCGGGAACGGCCGGCACGGATTACAGCACCGCGCTGACAATCAATACCGATATCGTCGTGATCGCTGCATCATCGACGCTCGTTTCGGTGCAATCTGTTCTGATTGGCGCGCTCGGCAACGGCATTGTCACCACGGAGACAGGCGCGTCGATCGCCTGGACCGCTGGAACGCTGACCGGGGGCGGAACTCCCACTGTAACGACGGTCGAGACACCTGATGACGTCGGCGTGATCTCGCTCGGGTACATTGCCTCCTATGTCGTGGTGATCCCGTCTCAGGGTGAGGGCGTCAACGGTCGGTTCTTCTGGATACAGCCCGGCGAAACGACGATCGACCCGCTCAATTTCGCGACGGCCGAGCGCGCGCCTGACCCCATTTTCTCCGTTGTCGTGTTCGGCGATCAATTCTGGCTTCCCGGTTCGAATACCACGGAGGTCTGGTACTTCACTGGCAACGCCGACAGTCCCGTCCTTCGGATGCAGGGCGTCGCGTTCGATCGCGGGACATGGGCAGGAACGGCGATCCAAGTGAAAGAAAGCATGATCACCGTCGATTCTGACGGCGGTGTTTTTCAAATTGCCGGTGGCATCGAGCGGATCAGCAATCCCAGCGTGGAAGAGCGGATTCGTGAGGCGATTGCCTATCAGGCCAAGGTTTCCGGAGACGTCTGATGCTGCAATGGGCTGACACGATGAATCGTTATGGCACCAACACGGCGCTGATGCTGAACGGCATCTATGCCGAAGTTCATAACGCGACCCTAATCGCCGATCCAGACCCGACTTCGACACAGAAGGTTCTACATCACTCTCCGAACACGGATTATAACGAACTGTATCGGTTCCCCTTTCCAGGGGGTTCGAAGGCCACGATGGGCTTTCAGACAAACATCTGGTGCGACCAACTTCCGACGCTTGGAAGCTTCCTGCCAGGTTGGGAATTTCGCGATAGCGCCAACGTTGCTCAGGTTTCATTTTCAATTGAAACGACTGGCGCGATGTCCATCCGTAGAGGCGGCGTAAACGGTACTCCTCTAGCAACTACGCTAGTCCCTGTTGTCACAGCGAATGCTTGGCACAGGATTGAGATGAAGCCAACTGTCAATAGCGTTACTGGCGCTGCCGAACTGCGCGTTAATAGAGCATCGGTACTATCGGTTTCCGGAGCTAATACGCAGTCTAGCGCGTTGTCATCCTCTGCTCAAATTGCTTATAGTAAATCTTACAGCGGAGGAATCGGCACATCTCACAAGAACCTTGCGGTGTGGGATACGACTGGTACACGCAACAACGATTTCTTGGGGTCTGTCCAAATGACAGACATCGACACAAACGCTGACACTAGCCTGACGTGGGTTCCTTCAACTGGAACCGTTGGATGGTCGATTCTTGATAACAACCCTCCGGTCGATACGACATATATCGGCGCCGCTACCCCTCTGTCGAACGTCTTTGGTCTAGGCAATCTGCCTGCTGATGCGACCAGTGTACTAGGGCTCGTCCTCGTCAATCGCTCGTGGAAGATCGACGGTGGTGACGGCAACACTCAGATGGGCATCGTCTCGGGGGCCAGCACCGGCCTTGGCACCGATCGCCCCATTACCACCGCGCCAACCTATTGGTGGGACGTGATGGAGGTAGACCCCGCGACCGGCATTCCCTTCACTCCTACCGGTTTCAACGCGGCCTCGCTCAAGCAGTCTCGGACAGTCTAAATGGTCGCGACTGCCGGGGTCAGGGCATCTGGTGCGTATGTCACGTCACTGACCGGAACATCAAACGCTGTCCAGGCCAGCCAGGCGTTCGTGCGTGTCCTCTACAATATCCCAACAACAGGCGTTCTGGCATCGTCGGCTTACGTCACGACGCTCATGCAGACATCGAACGAAGTCAGGTCATCGGCCGCATATGTAACCGTGTTGTGGCGCGGACGCGTCGCCCAGCCGCAATTGCGCGCGTGGACATACACGATGGACGGACACGATTTCTACGTCCTTCGCTTGGGCGACTTCACAACGCTGGTCTACGATACCTTTGCCAAGCAATGGTCGGAATGGCGGGGTGCTGATCTGCCGTTCTGGCGCGCAAATTGCGGCATGAACTGGATTGGCGGCCAACTGTTCGCAACGGATTTTGGGTCTAACGTGGTCGTAGGCGATGATACGTGGGGCCTGCTCTGGTTCCTCGACCCGCTCCTACCCTATGACGAGGCTCCCGACAGCGAAGCGCCGGCACAGCAAATCCCGTTCGATCGCGTCGTCAGTGGGCAAGTCACCCTTCGGGGCCGCGATTCCGTGCCGTGCTACGGGATATTCCTCGCCGGCGACAATTACGGCCTGACTGCGACCGACTTCACACCGGGAGTAACGTTGGAAACAAGTGACGACGACGCGCGCACGTTCGACAATCAGGGCACGATCACCGTCCCGGCAGATTATGAGCAACAGGACCCATACGAATGGCTGTCGCTGGGCCTGATGAGTTCGCCGGGCCGGATATTCCGGATCACCGATAACGGCGTGTTCACGCGTATCGACGGCATGGACATGAACGACAATGCCGGGTGATCTCCAGCCACTCGCCCAGAACTTCCAGATC
>JGI24741J21665_1000289_pt1 | contig 15171 bp, 15 predicted proteins | sample KBSCornC7_FD_21665 | JGI IMG/M metagenome (IMG submission 21665) | reverse complement strand
TCCTCCCGCCCTACCGATTTGCGCTCCGACCCGCCACAATTTCCGAGCGTCACGCCTGAGCCACCGCCATGCCCCTGCTCTGCCTTTCCACTTGCCCTGACGCGGAGACCGCGGCCCGAATCGCCCGAACGCTGGTCGAAGAGCGGTTGGCGGCTTGCGTGAACCGGCTGCCGGGCGTGGCGTCCACCTACCGCTGGCAAGGTGAAATCCATGAAGACGCCGAGGTGTTGCTGGTGATCAAGACCACCCGCGAACGCTTCGACGCCTTGCGCGATCGGCTGGCGGAACTGCACTCTTACGAGGTGCCGGAACTGATCGCGTTCGAAATTGCCGACGGATTGCCGGCCTACCTCGACTGGCTTGCGCGGGAAACCGCGACCCGGTGAGTGGCGGCGTGGGCGGGGGCCTGCGACAATGAAACCCGGCGCGGGCCGGTCTATGTGGCTCCGCCCCTGTTTTCTGGTCATCCCGATGCTTTCCCGACGAATTCTTGTACGCCTGATGGCTCTCGCGGCGGCGTTGTTCGTGGCCGCGGGCGCGCATGCCCAAACCACCAGTCCCGGCGAGGGCCTGCTGCCGGTGACGCAGGCGTTCGCGCTGAAGTCCGTCATCGCAAAGCCGGGCACGATCGCACTGCATTTCGACATCGCGCCGCACTACTACCTCTACCGCGGACGCATCCACGCGAAAATCCTGACGCCCGGCGTCACCGCCGGCGCGCTGCAAACACCCGCGGGCATCGAGGAGCACGACCCCTACCTCGGCGACGTGGAGATTTACCACGACGCGGTCGATGCGTCGCTGCCCTACACCGCGGCGGGCGCCGTACCGGCGACGCTGAAGGTGGAAGTGGAGTACCAGGGCTGCCACGAAATCGATCCCAAGATCTGCTATCCGCCGAACACCGAGACGTTCACCCTGCCCACGTCCGGCGGCGGCCCGGTCAGTGCAGCCGGAGGCGGAAACGCCGTCGATGGCGGCGCGCCGCGCAATCCGATCACCTCGTCACTGACGGCCGCACCGGATGTGCCCGCATCGACTGGCGATCAGCCAACCGCGCAAGCGGCCAGCCCGATCGGCACCGGCCTGGCGTTCGCCCTGCTGCTGGCCTTCGTCGGCGGATTGATCCTGAACCTGATGCCGTGCGTGTTGCCGGTGCTGGCGATCAAGGCGGTCGGTGTGCTGGAAAGCGGCGAATCGCGGCAACACGCCCGGGCGCATGCGCTGGCTTACGCGGCGGGCGTGATCGCGACCTTTCTTGCGATCGGGCTCGCGATCCTCGGGCTGCGCGGCGCGGGTCACGCGGTCGGCTGGGGCACGCAGTTGCAGCAGCCGGTGATCGTGGCGGTGCTGGCCTGCATATTGTTTGGAGTGGGGTTGTCGATGTCGGGCGTGGTGCAGTTCGGCGCAGGGCTCGGGAACGTCGGCACCAGCCTCACCCGTCGTGGCGGCGCGGCCGGACACTTCTTCACGGGCGTGCTTGCGGTGATCGTGGCAAGTCCATGCACCGCGCCGTTCATGGGCGTGGCGCTGGCCTACGCCTTCGTCGCGCCCGCCGCGCACGAACTGCTGGTGATGCTGGTGCTGGGCATCGGCCTCGCGTTGCCGCTGACGCTGATCGGTCTCGTCCCTGCGCTGGCACGCTGGCTGCCGAAACCGGGCCGCTGGATGGAAACGCTGAAACAGATCCTCGCGTTTCCGATGTATTTGTCGGCCGTATGGCTGGTCTGGGTGCTGGCGCACCAACGCGGCGCGGATGCCGTGGCGCTGGTGCTGGTCGCGATGGTGCTGCTGGCGGCCGCGCTGTGGTGGCATGCGCGGGGCCGACCGGAACGAAGGCTCGGCCACGCCTTCACGCTGGTGCTGGCGATCGCGGCGGCGGCATCGCTGTACAGCGTCACGCGAATCGCGCCGGTTTCGCAGAGCGCCGCGTCGGACAGCGACGCGGTCGCCTTCAGCCCGGCCAGGCTGCAATCGCTGCGCGATGCCGGCACGCCGGTGTTCGTGGACATCGGCGCCGACTGGTGCGTCACCTGCAAGGCCAATGAATACGCGGTGCTGAATACCCAGGGTTTCAAGAGCCTGCTCGCGCAAACCGGCGCGGTGTACATGAAGGGCGACTGGACCGACGTCGATCCCGAAATCGGGGCGTACTTGAAATCCTTCCATTCGCCCGGGGTGCCGCTGTACGTGGTGTACCCGCGCGGCGGCGGTGAGGGCCGCGCGCTGCCGACGGTGCTGACTTCATCGCTGGTCCGCAACGCGCTGGTCCATGCCGACACGGAGCGGGCCGCGCGATGATGGATCGCCGCACGATCCTGATCCTGGTGCTGGCCTGCGCTGCCGCGGCGGGCGGCTGGTGGCTGCAGAACGGCTGGGCGAACCGGATGCCCGATCAACCGCCGGCGCCCGCGGGCGTGAAGACGTTCGCGGTGGGCGATGCGGTGAGCGGCTACGCGTTGCCGGACGTGGCGGGCCAGACCACCACGCTGGCCAAGTGGCACGGCAAGGTGGTGGTGCTGAATTTCTGGGCAAGCTGGTGCGTGCCATGCCTCAAGGAAATGCCGATGCTGGCGAAGTTCCAGCGCGAGCATGCGGCGGACGGTGCGCAAGTGGTCGGCATCGCGATGGAACAGGCGCCTTCGGCCAAAGCCTTCATGAAGCGCACTTCGGTCGACTATCCCATCCTGATCGGCATCGACGCCGATCCGGTACCGACCACCGTCTTCGGCGACACGGCGGGCTTGCTGCCCTACACCGTGCTGATCGGCCGCGACGGGCGCATCCGGGAAACCAAGCTGGGTCCGGTCGACGAAGCGTTGCTCGACGATTGGTTGAAGCAAGCCAACGCAGCCGAACCCTGAAACGCGCCAACAACTTCGCCCAACTCCGGCGATCCGCTGGACAAAAGGTGAACGACAGTTCAGACTTCGCGGCTTCCGGTCCGGCCACAGGTTACGCTCAGAGCGTGGCGAAGATTCTGGTTCTCCATGGTCCCAACCTCAACCTGCTCGGCGACCGCGAGCCGGAGGTGTATGGCCGCACCACGCTGGCCGACATCGACGCTGCGCTGAGCCGACAGGCCGAGGCCGCCGGTCACACGCTGACCAGCTACCAATCGAATGCCGAGCACCAATTGATCGAGCGGGTGCAGGCGGCCAAACGCGACACCACGGCTTTCATCCTGATCAACCCGGCCGCATTCACCCACACTTCGGTGGCGCTGCGCGACGCGCTGGCCGCCGTCGCACTTCCCTTCATCGAGGTGCACCTGTCGAACCCGCACGCGCGTGAGCCGTTCCGCCGCCAGTCGTATTTCTCCGATCTCGCGGCCGGCGTGATCGCTGGCTTCGGCGCTGACAGTTACCGCTATGCGCTGGATGCCGCGGTCAAGCGGCTCGCAGCGGCGTCGCAAGCTTCCCCCCATCCCGACCTTCCCCCGCCGCCAAGGGAAGGAGCCTAAAAGAGGCCGTCATGGATCTCAGAAAAGTCAAAAAACTGATCGAACTACTGGAAGAATCAAACCTCTCCGAACTGGAAATCAAGGAGGGTGAAGAGGTCGTCCGTCTGTCGCGCTTCCCCACCGCCGGCGCGGTCGCGCCGCAGATGATCGCGGCACCGGCGCCCGTGATGGCCGCACCCGTGGCGGCGCCGGCAACGGCCGCCGCGCCCGCGGCCGGTGCCACGCCCGCAAACACCGAATCCGGCCTACCGGCCGGCACCGTCGTGCGCTCGCCGATGGTCGGCACTTTCTACGCCGCGTCCTCGCCAGGTGCCGAGCCGTTCGTGAAGGTCGGACAGCAGGTCAAGATCGGCGATCCGCTGGGCGTGATCGAAGCCATGAAGATGTTCAACCAGATCGAGGCCGAAGTGGCCGGCACCGTCCTCGCGATCGCGGCCGAAAATGGCCAGGCGGTGGAATTCGATGAACCTCTGTTCGTGATTGGCTGATGCCCGTGCTAGACAAAGTCCTCATTGCCAATCGCGGCGAAATCGCGCTGCGCGTGCTGCGCGCCTGCCAGACCATGGGCATCAAGACGGTGGCGGTGCATTCGACCGCCGACCGGAACCTGAAACACGTTGGCATGGCCGACGAAGCCATCTGCATTGGCCCGGCGCCGTCCGCGCAAAGCTATTTGAACATCCCGGCGATCATCGCCGCGGCCGAAGTCACCGACGCTTCCGCGATCCACCCGGGCTACGGCTTCCTTTCCGAGAACGCCGACTTCGCCGAACAGGTGGAGCGATCCGGATTCGTGTTCGTCGGCCCGCGCGCCGAAACCATCCGCCTGATGGGCGACAAGGTCGAAGCGATCAAGGCCATGAAGGCGGCGGGCGTGCCGTGCGTGCCGGGCTCGGACGGACCGTTGAACGATGACGTCGAGCGCAGCCTGAAGATCGCGCGCGACATTGGCTACCCGGTGCTGATCAAGGCTGCGGGCGGCGGCGGCGGACGCGGCATGCGCGACGTGCATACCGAGGCGCATCTCGGCAACGCGATTGCCACCACGCGCGCGGAAGCCCGCGCGGCGTTCGGCAACGACATGGTGTACATGGAGAAATTCCTCGAGAACCCGCGTCACGTGGAAATCCAGGTGCTGGCCGACGGGCAAGGCCACGCGGTGCACCTGTGCGAACGCGATTGCTCGATGCAGCGCCGCCACCAGAAAGTGGTCGAGGAAGCACCCGCGCCCGGCATTACGCCGGAACTGCGCGCGGAAATCGGCAAGGTCTGCGTGGAGGCCTGCATCCGCATCGGCTACCGCGGCGCGGGTACGTTCGAGTTCCTGTTCCAGGACGGGCGCTTCTATTTCATCGAGATGAACACCCGCATCCAGGTGGAACATCCGGTGACCGAATTGATCACCGGCGTGGACCTGGTGCGCGAACAACTGCTGATCGCGGCGGGCCAACCGCTGTCGATCAAGCAGGAAGACATCGTGCCGCACGGCCATGCGATCGAATGCCGCATCAACGCCGAAGACCCGGACACCTTCATGCCCAGCCCAGGCATGGTGAAGCGCTTCGAAGCGCCGGGCGGCCCCGGCGTGCGCATCGACACCCATCTTTACGACGGCTACAAGATTCCGCCGAACTACGACTCGATGATCGGCAAGCTGATCGTGCACGGCTTCGACCGCAAGACCGCGATCGCGCGCATGCGCACCGCGCTCAGCGAAACCGTGATCGAGGGCGTCAAGACCAACCTGCCGCTGCAGCAACGCATCATGGCCGACAGCGGCTTCAAGCACGGCGGCCGCAACATCCACTATCTCGAAAAACGCATCCGCGAGCAGAAAGAGAAAGGGATGGGGTTGGGAAGCTGAGACTCGGGGCAGCCTGACAAGCCCCACGTCATTCCGGACAAACCCGCGCAGCGGGGTGCGTTCCGGAATCCATTTGTCTCTGTACGAAGAACCAACAAAGTGGATTCCGGGTTCCGTTTCCGATGAAACCGGAAACGGCCCCGGAATAACGGCGCATTTTCAATCGCATTAGGCTCTGCCCATGCCGTGGCTCGAACTGCAACTGACCCTCGACGCCGCCGCCCAGCCCCGCGCCGAAACCACGCTGGAAGATCTCGGCGCGCTGTCGGTGACATTGATGGACGCCGACGCGGACACACCCGACGAGGCCGCGATCTTCGAGCCGGGCGTGGGCGAAACGCCGTTGTGGCATTCGCTGACATTGCTGGCATTGTTCAAACCCGACCGCGACCGGCGCCGCATCGTGCAGGTGCTGCAGGATGCATTGCCGGAACTCGCGCCCGAGCGCATCGCCTTTCGCGAAGTCGCCGACCAGGACTGGGAACGCGCATGGATGGATCGCTACCGGCCGATGCAGTTCGGCAAGCGGCTATGGATTTATCCGTGGAATGTCGAGCCGCCAAAGGATGATCGTGAATCCACCGTGGTGCGCCTCGATCCCGGTCTCGCGTTCGGCACCGGCACGCATCCGACCACCGCGCTGTGCCTGGAATGGCTGGATGGCCTTGGTCTGGAAAACATGACTGTCATCGACTACGGCTGCGGTTCCGGCGTGCTGGCAATCGCGGCACTGAAACTCGGCGCCACGCGCGCGATCGGTATCGACAATGATCCGCAAGCACTCATCGCGACGCACGACAATGCCGGGCGGAATGGCGTCGCGGGTAACCTGCATGTTTGCCTGCCCGGTGAGCTGTCACCCGGAGCGCAGGCCGACGTTTTCGTCGCGAACATCCTCGCAGGACCGCTGGGCGAACTTGCACCGCACTTTGCGGCACTCTGCAAAGCCGGTGCGCCCTTCGCGCTGTCCGGCATCCTGGCCGGGCAGGAAGACGACCTGCTGGAACGCTACCGCGGCTGCGGCTTCGCAACCCTGCGTGCCACCCGCCGCGAAGATTGGATGCGCATCGACGGTGTGCGCCAATAACGCATCGCTGCTTTCGCAGTCGCCTACAATCGCGGCATGTACACCCAGTGCCCGCAATGCCGGACGATCTTCGAGATCAGCGAGGATGCCTTGCAGGCTTCGCTCGGGATCGTCCGCTGCGGCCACTGCACAGAGCGCTTCGATGCGTTGCGCACGCTCAGCGACACTTTGCCTGCCGGGTCCGAGGCCGCAATGCCTGAACATGACCCCGATGCCCTCGCGCCAATATTGACGTTGGCGGTATCGCCGGAGGCCATCCAGGCGGCGGCGAGGCCCCCGCGCAAGCCTTTATCGGAGCCGACACCGCCCGGCGGCAGTCCCGCCACGGCGCGGCCGGATGAGGCATGGTTCGAGACGCTTTCGGAAGATCGCGCTCGCGCGCTGATTGCGGACGCGGCAGGCATTCCGCCCGAAACCGTCCACGGTGACCCGGAGTGGCAACTCACCGATCTGCCGATGCAGACGAGCTTTACCGAACTCGACATCATCCCCATGGCAACCGCCGAGTCGGTGGCGGAATCCGTAGAGCCGGAACCAGTCACACCTGCGCCCGCGAGCATCGAAGCGGCCGAATCCGAACCGCTGACTGACGCGTGGGGATTGGATATCCCCGACGTGGACCTCACCGAACCCGTGGCCCTCGACGAACATGCAACGAGCGCCAAGGCAGGGCTACCCGCTGCGACCGAGACTTTCGCGGAATTCGCGGGCGGCGCTGACGCTGCCGAAGTGGAACCCGATCCCGATCCATGGCTGCCGGAAGATCAGCTCGGCGCGGATGGGACGTTACCGCCGGACGCCGGCGCCACGAAAGAAGAAGGCCACGCATCGGCGGAACCGCAGGCGGAACGGCCCGACGACGAAGCGGAACCCGCCGGCATCGCCGAGCCGGTGTACGTCCCGCCGCGACGGCGCCGCGTCCGCCACAGCGACTGGCTGTGGGCGACCGGTTGCGCGGTGCTGGCGCTGGCACTGGCCGCACAAGTTGCGTGGGCGCGTCGCGTGGCGCTGGTCCGCGACCCGGCCACCCAGGCGCAAGCCTTGCGCGTGTGCGCGCGTCTTGGTTGCCGCCTGCCGCCGATCCGCGACACCGCGAAACTGGAATTGCTGTCGCGCGACGTCCGGCCCGATCCCGATGCGGCCGGCGCGCTTGCGATCACCGCGACGTTCCGCAACAACGCACCGTACCGCCAGCCATGGCCCATCGTGGTGGTCGAACTGACCGACCTCGACAACAACGTCGTGGCGATGCGCCGCTTCCGACCCGCCGAATACATGCCCGACGCCGCGCGGCGGGTCGCCGGCATCGCCGCAGGCACCACCGCGGCGGTGGCTTTCGAAGTCGCCGATCCCGGCAAACGCGCGGTGTCCTTCCACTTCGGTTTCGAATGAATGCGCTGGACGCGCGTCCGTTCGGCGCTGCTAAACTCGTCTGTTCGCGCGAGCTCGCAGGCACGCGCACCTTGTCCAAAATCCGGTCGATCGTGGATACCCGCTCCCTGCATTCCGTGCCAACCGTCCAGGCTGAACCGCCACGCATCGGCAACCCGACGCTGGGCGAATGCATGGCGTCCAGCGTGCGCCGCTACCTCGCCGACCTGAATGGCACGCCCTGCCGTGAAGGCCTGTACGTGCGGTTGCTGCGCGAAGTGGAAGCACCGTTGCTGCGCGAAGTGCTGGCCTGGAGCGACGGCAACCAGAGTCGCGCGGCCGACGTACTGGGCATCCATCGCGCCACGCTGCGCAAGAAACTGCGCGAACTCGGCATCGTTTGACCACAGGGAACCACGCACCTCCATGACAGGATCGGGCATCATCACGGCGCGCCGCGCGCTGCTCAGCGTTTCCGACAAGACTGACCTCGCCGATATCGGCAGTGCCCTGCACGCGCTGGGCATCGAAATCATTTCCACCGGCGGCAGCGCCAAGGCGCTGCGCGATGTCGGCGTACCGGTACGCGATGTCAGCGAACTGACCGGCTTTCCCGAAATCATGGGCGGCCGGGTCAAGACGCTGCACCCCAAGGTACACGGCGGTCTGCTGGGGCGGCGCGGCATCGACGACGCGGTGATGCTGGATCATTCGATCGCGCCGATCGACCTGTTGATCGTCAACCTGTATCCGTTCGCGCATACCGTCGCACACGCGGGCGTGGCTTACGAAGACGCGATCGAGCAGATCGACATCGGCGGCCCGGCGATGCTGCGCGCGGGCGCCAAGAACCACGAACGCGTCGCGGTGATCTGTGATCCAGCCGATTACAGCGAATTGGTGGAAACGTTGCGACGCGATGGCGGCACCTCGCTCGAACAACGTCGCCGGTTCGCCACGAAAGTGTTCGCGCATACCGCGCGCTACGATGGCATGATCGCGGATTGGCTGGCGACGCGTGCCGACGGCGAACCCGGAGAGGCTTATCCGCCGACGCTGCACCTCGCGTTGCACCGCGCGCAGGAAATGCGTTACGGCGAAAATCCGCACCAGGCCGCCGCGCTGTACCTGGATGGCCGGTCGACCACCGGCACGGTCGCGGGCGCTTCCGTGCTCACCGGCAAGGAAATGTCGTACAACAACTTCGTCGATGCCGACACCGCGCTGGAATGCGTGAAGGCCTTCGACAAGACGCCTGCTTGCGTGATCGTCAAGCACGCCAATCCGTGTGGCGTGGCACTGGATCCGGATCCCTTGCGCGCGTACGAGCGCGCGTTTGCGTGCGACGCAACCTCGGCGTTCGGCGGCATCATCGCGTTCAATCGGCCCATCGACGGCGCGCTGGTCAAACACATCCTGGCAAAACAGTTCGTCGAAGTACTTGTGGCCCCCGCGTTCGACGAGGATGCGTTGGCGGCCTTGCGCAAGAAGCCGAACGTGCGCGCACTCGCCACCGGTGAATGGCCCGAGGCATCGGCCGCCACCGTGCAGCGGCAGTTGCGCAGTATCGGCGGTGGTGTACTGGTGCAGGATTCCGACGCCGACACCTTGATGTTGTCGGACCTGAAAGTCGTCAGCAAACGCGTGCCCGATGCCGAGCAACTGCGCGACTTGCTGTTTGCCTGGCACGTCGCGATGTTCGTGAAGTCCAACGCGATCGTGTTCGCGAAGGACGGCGCCACCGTCGGCATCGGCGCGGGCCAGATGAGTCGCGTGATCAGCGTGAAGATCGCCGCGATGAAAGCCGCCGACGCGCAACTTTCGACGCAGGGCAGCGTGATGGCCTCGGACGCGTTCTTCCCGTTCCGTGACAACGTGGACATGGCCGCAGGCGCCGGCGTGCGCGCGATCATCCAGCCCGGCGGCTCGATGCGCGACCAGGAAGTGATCGACGCCGCGGACGAGCACGACATGGCGATGGTGTTTACCGGTACACGGCATTTTCGTCACTGACGTTGCGTTCACCCCCTTCGGCACGAAGGGCGGAGCGAAAGCGAACGNGCGCGCAGCGCGGGCCGCGACACGGCNGGGGACGCAGCAACCAGCGCAACAGCCATCCCCCTCAATCTCCCTTCGTTCCGAAGGGGGAAGTAAAAGCTGCTGAAACGCCCCACGCCGTGCCGCTGCTACTCTGGCCGNCGTGAAATACGAGCTCTACTATTGGCCAACTGTCCAGGGCCGCNGCGAATTCGTGCGGCTGGCGCTTGAAGACGCCGGCGCCGATTACGTCGATGTCGCGCGGCTGCCGGAGGGTTCGGGCGGCGGAACCGCGGCACTGCTGCGGATGCTCGACGATCCTTCGACGGGCCACCCCTCGTTCGCACCGCCGTTCCTGAAAGCCGGACGCCGCCTGATCGGGCAGACCGCGAACATTCTGTTGTTCCTTGGGCCGCGCCTCGGCCTTGTGCCGCACGATGAAAGCGGACAACTTTGGGCGCACCAGCTGCAACTGACGATCAGCGACTTGGTGGCCGAGGTACACGACAGCCACCATCCGATCGCGGGCAGTCTGTATTACGAAGACCAGCGCGACGAAGCCAAACGCAGAAGCGGGTATCTGCGCCGCGAACGCCTGCCGAAATTCCTCGGTTATTTCGAGCGCGTGCTGGCGGACAACGCGCGCGGACGCCAACGCTGCCTCGTCGGCACCGCCATCAGCTGCGCCGATCTGTCGTTGTTCCAGATCCTCGAAGGGCTGCGATACGCATTCCCGCGCACGATGCGCCGGCTGGAACCTTCAGTGCCGCACATCATCGAACTGCACGACCGCATCGCCGCGCGCTCGGCGCTTGCGGCGTATCTGGAATCGCCGCGCCGCATCCCGTTCAACAACGACGGAATCTTCCGACGCTATCCCGAACTGGATGGGTGAGACGACACACGGCCAGGGATNGCGGGGCTGACACCCTGCATTGTGNAGGTTACCCGGACGACTACCCGCCGCTCGTCGACGCCCGGGCGGGCGCGCTGCTGCCGCTGGCCGGTTTCTTCGGACCGCCCCACTTGTAGATGTCGTAATAAACCGGCGACACCGGTCCTTGATTGGGGTCGCGCACCAGGCTGCCGTTGGTGCTGTTGACCTTGTAGGTCTGGGTGACGCCGTGTTTGGGCGTGACGCGCACCATGATCACCTGGCCGCCACGACGATATTCCTCGATGGTGTCACCGTTGGCATCGGTGCGCGTGGTCACGTTGGTGCTGTCGCCGCCGCCACCTTTTCCGCGCGCGGCGGGCGCGACCGACGGCGCTATGCCGGTGCTGGGCAACGGCACGGCTTGTGGCTTGGCGCCGGGGTCGTCGATGCCGGGCGGCGGGAGCGCCGAACCGGGTGGTGGCGGCGCCGAGGATGCATGCGCCAGCACCTGCTGTGCCTGCGCGCCGGGCAGACCCAGCAGCAACGCACTCGCGACAAGCCATGGCAGAACTTTCACGACGCATCTCCCGGATCGACAGTTCGCAGCGCCAGCATACATGCACCGCGTGAGTCCGGCGTGCATGCGACAATTCGTGCATGGCAAAACTCACGCTCATCGATGGTTCCAGCTACCTGTACCGCGCCTTTCATGCGCTGCCACCGCTCAGCAACGCCGTCGGCGAGCCGACCGGCGCGCTGTTCGGCGTGGTCAATATGCTGCGCGCGACGCTGAACGAAAAGCCCGATTACGCGGCCTTCGTAGTGGATGCCCCCGGGCGCACCTTCCGCGACGACCTGTATGCCGAATACAAGGCCAATCGCCAACCGATGCCGGACGACCTGCGCGCGCAGGTCGAGCCGATGATGAAAATCGTCGAGGCGCTCGGGTTTCCGATCCTCCGTGTTGCAGGCGTCGAAGCCGACGACGTGATCGGCACGCTGGCGACGCGCGCAGCGACGGATGGCATCGAGGTGGAAGTTTCCACGGGCGACAAGGATTTCGCGCAACTGGTCGGACCGCGCGTGGCGCTGGTCAACACCATGTCGCGCAGCCGCCTCGATCGCGACGGCGTCGTCCAGAAATTCGGCGTGCCGCCCGAGCGCATCGTCGATTACCTCGCGCTGATGGGCGACTCGATCGACAACATTCCCGGCGTCGTCAAGTGCGGCCCCAAAACCGCCGCGAAATGGCTGAACGAATATGGCTCGCTGGATGATGTGATCGCGCGCGCCAGCGACGTCGGCGGCAAGATCGGCGAGAACCTTCGCGCCGCGCTCCCGCAATTGCCGCTGTCGCGACAACTCGCGACGATCAAGACCGACGTCAAGCTGGAGGAAGGCCCGCGCGATTTGAAGTTGCGCGAACGCAACACGGATGCATTGCGGGAACTGTATGCGCGCTACGAGTTCCGGCAGGCGCTGAAGGAGCTGGATGAAAAGGGGTCCGGAAAGGGGTCAGGTTCAATTTCGGCTGATCCTCCTTCGGCGTCGCAGCAGCCGTCGCCGAAATTGAACCAGACCCCCGCTTCACCGCCCGCGTCGCGAGATCCCGGGACCTATGAACTCGTCACCACCCGCAAGCAACTCGACGCGTGGCTGGCAAAGCTGCGCCAAGCCGAACTCGTGGCCTTCGATACCGAAACCACTTCGCTGGATCCGATGCGGGCGCAACTGGTCGGATTGTCGTTTTCCGTCAAAGCCGGCGAGGCCTGCTACATCCCGGTCGGCCACGACTACCCGGGCGCGCCGCAGCAACTCGACCTCGATGAAACGCTGCGCGCCTTGCGGCCGATCCTGGAAAATCCCAAGCATCCGAAAGTCGGCCAGCACGCCAAGTACGACTGCAACGTGCTTTCGAATTACGGCATCGCGGTGCGCGGGATCGCCTTCGACACGATGCTGGAATCGTACGTGCTGAATGCGACCGCCAACCGTCACGACATGGACACGCTGGCCAAGCGCTGGCTGGGTCACGACACCATCCATTACGAAGACGTCGCCGGCAAGGGCGCCAGGCAGATTTCGTTCTCGCAGGTCGATCTCGACACCGCGTGCCGTTACTCGGCCGAAGACTCCGACGTGACCCTGCGCCTGCACCACGCGCTGTGGCCACGGCTTCAGGAACAGCCGTCACTCGAGAAAGTATTCACCGGGATCGAAATGCCGCTGGTTCCGGTGCTCGCGCGAATGGAACAGCGCGGCGTGCTGGTCGACATCACGGCGCTGCGCCGTCAAAGCAACGAACTTGGCAAGCGCATGCATGCGCTGCAAACGGACATGCAGCGAATCGCCGGACGCGAATTCAACGTCGATTCACCCAAGCAGTTGCAGGCGCTGTTGTTCGATGAACTCGGGCTGCCGGCACTGGTGAAGACGCCCACCGGCCAGCCGTCCACCAATGAGGAAGCCCTGGAAGCCATCGCGGCGCAACACGAACTGCCCCGGATGATCCTCGATTACCGGCAAATCGCGAAGCTGCGTTCGACTTATACCGACAAGCTGCCGGAGATGGTCAATCCGCGCACCGGCCGCGTGCATACGTGCTACCACCAGGCCGCGGTCGCGACGGGTCGCCTGTCGTCCACCGATCCGAACCTGCAGAACATTCCCGTCCGCAGCGAGGAAGGTCGGCGCATCCGCGAAGCGTTCATCGCACCGGAAGGCTGGCGCGTACTGGCTGCGGACTATTCGCAGATCGAATTGCGGATCATGGCGCACATGTCGGGCGATCCCGGTTTGACCAATGCGTTCAGGCACGACCAGGACGTGCACCGCGCCACGGCCGCCGAGGTGTTCGACGTCGCACCCGACGCCGTCACGCCCGAACAGCGCCGCGTTGCGAAGATGATCAACTTCGGCCTGATGTACGGCATGAGCGCGCACGGCCTCGCGCAGCGGCTCGGCATTCCGCGCGCCGAAGCAGCGGAATACGTGCAGCGCTACTTCGAACGTTATCCGGGCGTGAAGGCGTACATGGATTCGACGCGCGCACGGGCCAAAAGCGAAGGCCATGTCGAAACCTTGTTCGGGCGGCGGCTGTATCTCGAATACATCCACTCACGCAACGCGGCCCAGCGCGCGGGCGCCGAGCGCGCCGCGATCAATGCGCCGATGCAGGGCACCGCGGCCGACATCATCAAGCGGGCGATGGCCGCGATCGACGGCTGGCTGCTGGAGCGCGGCGACGACGCGCACATGCTGATGCAGGTCCACGACGAGCTGGTGTTCGAAGTGCGCGAGGACGCGCTGGACGCGGTGCGCGACGGCGTGCGCATACGCATGCAGGGCGCGGCGGAACTCGACGTGCCGTTGCTGGTCGATATCGGGTCGGGTGGCAGTTGGGGCGAAGCGCATTAGCCCTCACCCCAGCGCTATGCGCTCGGCCTGCGGCAAAAGAAACAGCGGCGCTGCGCGCCCCTCTCCCGTGAACGGGAGAGGGGGAGTGATCGTCGCGCTACGCGCGACAGCGATATTGAATGGAGCGGGGCGAGGCGCATTGAACGCGCCTTGACGATTCGATAACAAGCCGATCCCAATCGCCTCCCGAACCGAAGCACCGCTTCGCCAGTTGTGGCTTTTTCATGACAGCGCGCACGCAATACGACGAGACAACAGGTTGCGCACGTGGACCAGGCCATGCGCGGTATCGTTTGGACGTCCAAACCGTGCCGAAAGTCATGCCTGGTCCGGCGGGTGAACGATCTCTGAATCCGCGCAAAAAAAGAATTTGAACTTCCCGCGGACAACCCCATCTAACGCTTCGGACGCACGCAACGGCGTCCCCGGTTCACTCACCTCCCTGAGCGAACCCCCGGAGTCGAACCCCTCCCCAGGTTCGGCTTCGTCCGCCCCGAGAGCTCCCCCCTGGCTCTCGGGGCATTTTATTTTTGGACCCGCTTCAATCAATAACGCTGTCGCGCGCAGCGCGACGATCACTCCCCCTCTCCCGCGTGCGGGAGAGGGCAAGGGGTGAGGGGCACGAGTCGCGAGCAATCATCGGGCGACGGGGTGCAACGCACACATCACGCCGAAATTGCCAGCCGTTCGCTGCGGTATACCCACGCCGTGATGACGCCGAGCACCGCGGCGGCGGCGAACCCGCACACCAATGCCAGCCCGATGTCGCCGCCGGCGACAGCCTTGCCGCCAAGCAGATCGCTGATCCCGAGCTGCTGGCCGAGCAGCGGCACCGCATACATCCAGTGCGCCGCTTTCACCGGCAGAACGCCATCAAAGCCGAGGGAATGATCGGCACGATCATCAGGAACCCGAGATACGTTTGCGCCTCGCGGTAACTCTTGGCGAACGCGGCCACCAGCGTTTCCAATACGGCGAACACGGCGATCAACGGCAGTTCCAGCAGGATCGCGTCGGCCACGAAGCCGGCGCCGAGGTCGAACGACATGCCGAGC
>JGI24741J21665_1000287_pt1 | contig 15220 bp, 10 predicted proteins | sample KBSCornC7_FD_21665 | JGI IMG/M metagenome (IMG submission 21665) | reverse complement strand
ATAACCACGATCATCGTCATCTGCCTCAGTCGGAATCGAATGATGTCCGATGGAATGTGAAAACGGATTACAAAGTCCGTCCGTGGAGTTTGCCCTCACGGGCCGACCTTCGGTCGTTCAAGTTCGTTTCAGACGAATTTGTCCGGCTTTCGTCGGGGTGCCGCCGCTGGACGCTTTGCCGAGTCTCGAGTTCCGGTCTTCAATCCCGATGCGCGGCGTTGCGATCGCGGCCTGCGCCGAACTTGCGATCCAGCCCGCCAGCGATCTTCTTGAAGAAGCGCGTGGCGACGCCGCGCTGGGTCTTGCGCAGCTTCTCTTCCTCGCTGGTCAGCCACGCCACCTGGATCACGCGACGTTCGCCCTCGTAGGGCAGGTGCCCGTGGAAAGAGTTGTCGGCGCGCTTGAAGATCACGAACTCGCCGTACAGCGGTTTCACTTCCGGTGCGATCGAGGCGTCGATGTCGTCGATCTTCGCGAGAAAGCGCAGGCACCCGTCGCTGGTATCGTGCCAACTCGAGTTCAGGTAGATCAGCGCGGTGGCAATTTTTGATTTACTGTCGGTGTGGATGGTGCCGTGGCGCTTGTTGAGGTGCCGGCAGATCGTCACCAGCGTCGGGTACTGCCCAAGGTTGTCGATGCCGAGCTTGGCGCCGACCGCACTCGCGAAGGCCGGCGAAGTAATGGCGTTCACCAACTCGTGTATCGCCGGCCCACATTCCTTCTCGTCGTAGGGGAAGAAGCCCGCTGCCGAATATTTCGGAAAATCGCGTTCCAGATCAGCCCGCGACTGTTCGGGAAGCTGGCCGTGGGCGATCATGAACGGAAACGGATCACTGCGGATCAGCGTATCCGGGCGATCGAGGCGAGCGGGGTCCAGCAGGGTGGCGACCAGCATTGGATTCGTCCTTGCGATGCGCGCATTGTATCGCGACGGCAACCCGGGCCATGAATGCATGAGTGGTTTCTGATAACATTGCCGCTTGCCTGAACCACTGATTCCCCGAGCCCGCTCCGCGCGGCTCGTGGGTCAACTTGTATCCGGAATCTGCCCATGCCGACGCCCGCCTTGCTCGCCCTTGCCGATGGAACCCTCTTTCATGGCGAGGCCGTCGGGGCGGCGGGCGCCACGGTCGGCGAGGTGGTCTTCAACACCGCGATGACGGGTTATCAGGAAATCCTGACCGACGCCTCCTACGCGCAACAGATCGTCACCCTGACGGCGCCGCATATCGGCAACACCGGCTGCAATCCACCGGACGAGGAATCCGGCAGGGTGCAGGCAGCTGGCCTGATCGTGCGCGACGTGCCGCGGCTTGCGTCGAACTGGCGCAGCGCGGAATCGTTGCCTGAATACCTGAGGCGCCAAGGCTTGGTCGCGATTGCCGGCATCGACACCCGCAAGCTGACGCGCATCCTGCGTGATCGCGGCGCGCAGCACGGCTGCATCATGGCAGGCCAATCGATCGATGCCGACGATGCCATTGCCAAGGCGCGCGCGTTTCCCGGTCTGAACGGGGCCGATCTTGCCAAGGTCGTGAGCCTGCGCGAGCCGGTATCGTGGAACGACGGAAAATACGAACTCGACGATCAGGCGTTTCGCAAGCCGGCGGCGAAGTTCAAGGTGGTGACGTATGACTACGGCGTGAAGCGCAACATCCTGCGGCTGCTGGTGGAGCAGGGTTGCGAGGTGACGCTGGTGCCGGCGCAAACGCCCGCCGCCGATGTGCTTGCGATGAAACCCGACGGCATCTGCCTGTCCAATGGACCCGGCGATCCCGCCGCCTGCGATTACGCGATCGAGGCCACACGCAAATTCCTGGACGCGAAGGTGCCCTTGTTCGGTGTCTGCCTTGGCCATCAGTTGATGGGCCTCGCGCTGGGCGCGAAGACATTGAAGATGCCGTTCGGTCATCACGGCGCCAACCATCCGGTGAAGGACCTCGATGATGGCCGCGTGCTGATCACGTCGCAGAATCACGGCTTCGCGGTCGACCCCGCCACGCTGCCATCCAACGTGCGCACGACCCATGTTTCGCTGTTCGACGGTTCGCTGCAGGGCTTTGCGTTGGTCGATCGCCCTGCGTTCTGTTTCCAGGGGCATCCCGAAGCGAGCCCGGGACCCCACGATATCGCTTATCTGTTCGCGCGATTCGCGAACCTGATGCAGGAGGCACGCTGATGCCCCGCCGCACCGACATCAAAACCATTCTCATCATCGGGGCCGGTCCGATCGTGATCGGGCAGGCCTGCGAGTTCGATTACTCCGGCGCGCAGGCGTGCAAGGCGCTGCGCGAGGAAGGCTATCGCGTGGTGCTGGTGAACTCGAACCCCGCCACCATCATGACCGACCCGGAGATGGCCGATCGCGTCTACATCGAGCCGATCAACTGGCGCACGGTCGAGCGCATCATCGAGAAGGAAAGGCCCGACGCGTTGCTGCCGACGATGGGCGGACAGACGGCGCTGAATTGCGCGCTGGAATTGGCCGATCACGGCGTGCTGGAAAAACACGGCGTCGAGTTGATCGGCGCGTCGCGCGACGCGATCCGGATGGCCGAAGACCGCGAACTGTTCCGCAACGCAATGGACGAGATCGGGTTGGTATCGCCGAAGTCGGCGATCGCGCGCACGCTGGAAGAAGCGCGTGAAGGCCAGGCCGCGCTCGGATTCCCGTGCATCGTGCGTCCGTCGTTCACGCTGGGTGGTACCGGTGGCGGCATCGCCTACAACGTCGAGGAATTCGAGAAGATCGTTGCACGCGGGCTGGAACTGTCGCCCGTGCACGAAGTGCTGATCGACGAATCGGTGCTGGGCTGGAAGGAGTTCGAGATGGAAGTGGTCCGCGACCGCGCGGACAACTGCATCATCGTGTGCGCGATCGAGAACTTCGATCCGATGGGCGTGCACACCGGCGATTCGATCACGGTAGCACCTGCATTGACGCTGACCGACAAGGAATACCAGCGGCTGCGCGACTACTCGATCGCGGTGCTGCGCAAGATCGGCGTCGATACCGGCGGCAGCAACGTNCAGTTCGGCGTGAATCCTGCCGACGGTCGCGTGGTGGTGATCGAGATGAANCCNCGCGTGTCGCGGTCGTCGGCGCTGGCGTCGAAGGCCACCGGTTTCCCGATCGCGAAAGTCGCGGCGAAACTCGCGGTCGGCTACACGCTGGATGAACTCAAGAACGAGATCACCGGCGGCAAGACCCCGGCGTCGTTCGAGCCTTCCATCGATTACATCGTCACCAAGATCCCGCGTTTCGCGTTCGAGAAATTCCCGGCCGCCGACCCGCACCTGACCACGCAGATGAAATCGGTGGGCGAAGTGATGGCGATCGGCCGCACCTTCTCCGAATCCTTGCAGAAGGCGTTGCGCGGCCTCGAAACCGGCCACGATGGTTTGAATGCCGGCGGCATCGACTGGAAAACGCCGGAAGGCATGGAGTCTTTGAAACGCGAGCTGCGCCAGCCTGGTCCCGAACGCGTCTTCCACGTGGGCGATGCGTTCCGCGCGGGGTTGTCGCTGGAAGACGTGCACGACCTGTGCAAGATCGATCCGTGGTTTCTCGCCGCGATCGAAGACATCGTGGCGGCCGAGGCCGACGTGCGTGCCGGCGGCATGCGCGCGCTGGATGCGGCGCGGATGCGTGAACTGAAGCGCATGGGTTTTTCCGACTCGCGCCTCGCGACCCTGCTGCAGTCCGACGAGCGCGCGGTGCGCCACCTGCGGCATACGCTGGACGTGCGGCCGGTGTACAAGCGCGTGGATTCCTGTGCGGCCGAGTTCGCCACCACCACGGCCTACATGTACTCGACCTACGAGGAAGAGTGCGAGGCCGATCCGACCGACCGCAAGAAGATCATGGTGCTGGGCGGCGGACCCAACCGGATTGGGCAGGGCATCGAGTTCGATTACTGCTGCGTGCACGCGGCGCTCGCGATGCGCGAAGATGGTTTCGAAACCATCATGGTCAACTGCAATCCGGAAACGGTGTCCACCGATTACGACACTTCGGATCGTCTGTATTTCGAACCGGTGACGCTGGAAGACGTGCTGGAAATCGTGGACAAGGAAAAGCCTACCGGCGTGATCGTGCAGTATGGCGGCCAGACGCCGCTGAAACTGGCGCGCGCGCTGGAGGCCGCGGGTGTGCCGATCATCGGCACTTCGTCGGATTCGATCGACCTGGCCGAAGACCGCGAACGTTTCCAGCAACTCATCGAGAAGCTGCAGTTGAAGCAGCCGCCCAATCGCATCGCGCACACCGCCGAGGAAGCGATGGTGCTGGCGCGCGAACTCGGCTATCCGCTGATCGTGCGCCCCAGCTACGTGCTGGGCGGCCGCGCGATGGAAGTGGTGCATGCCGACGAAGACCTCGCGCGTTACATCCGCGACGCGGTGCGCGTGTCGAACAAGTCGCCGGTGCTGCTGGACCGCTTTTTGGACAACGCGGTGGAAGTGGACGTGGACGTGATCGCCGATGCCGACGGCAACGTGTTGATCGGCGGCATCATGCAGCACATCGAGGAAGCCGGCGTGCACTCCGGCGATTCCTCGTGCGCGCTGCCGCCGTATTCGCTGTCGCCCGAAATCCAGGACGAACTGCGGCGCCAGGTGACGCTGCTGGCGCGCGAACTCGGCGTGGTCGGGTTGATGAACACCCAGTTCGCGATCCAGGGCGACGAGGTGTTCATCCTGGAAGTGAACCCACGTGCGTCGCGCACCGTGCCGTTCGTGTCCAAGGCCACGGGTCGTCCGCTGGCCAAGATCGCGGCGCGTTGCATGGCGGGCAGGACACTGGAAGAACAAGGCACGATGCACGAACGCGTGCCACATTACTGGTCGGTTAAGGAAGCCATCTTCCCGTTCCTGAAGTTCCAGAACGTCGACCCGATCCTCGGTCCCGAAATGCGTTCGACCGGCGAGGTGATGGGCGTCGGGCGCAGCTTCGGCGAAGCGTTCGCGCGCGGCCACGAAGCCGCGCACATCGCGGCGCCGTCAGTCGGCGGCAAGGTATTCCTGTCGGTGCGCGACGCCGACAAGCCGCGGTTGCTGGAAGTCGCGCGCGACATGCTGAAGCGCGGATTCTCGCTGATCGCCACGGGTGGCACCGCAGCGTTCCTGCGCGAGCACGGCATCGAATGCGAACGCATCAACAAGGTGCTGGAGGGCCGGCCGCACGTCGTCGATGCGATCAAGAACGGCGAGATCGCCTACATCGTCAACACCACCGAAGGCCGGCAGGCGATCACCGACTCGTTCTCGATCCGACGCTCGGCGCTGCAGCAGCACGTCACCTACTCGACCACGGTCGCGGGTGCGGCGGCATTGCTGCACTCGCTTGATTTCCGCACCAATGGCGCGGTGATCAGCCTGCAGGAACTGCACGCCGAACTCGACCGACACGAGGCGACGCCGCCCGGTGAACGGGCCGCCGTCGCCTGACCATATTTGTGCGATCGTCCATGATCGCCGCATCGCCAGACCGCTTCGCAAAATCACCCGTAATGCCTCAGGCAACACCAGAACGGCCATCCATGGCCTGACTTTTCACACAGCCTTTTCATCAATGGGCGCGGCGTTCATGACTGCGCCCGCATGCAATATAGGAGTCCCGCGCATGCAGCGAGCCCCCATGACCAAAGCCGGTTCCGAGCGCCTGCGCGCGGAACTGGAAAAACTGAAATCGGTCGAACGCCCGAAGGTCATCGCCGCGATCGCCGAGGCGCGTGCGCACGGCGACCTGAGCGAAAACGCCGAGTACAACGCCGCGCGCGAGCAGCAGGGCTTCATCGAAGGCCGCATCCAGCGTATCGAAGCCGCGCTTTCGACCGCGCAGATCATCGATCCCGCCACGTTGAATGCCGGCAGCAAAGTGGTGTTCGGGGCGCTGGTTGACCTCGAGGACGCCGACAATGGCGACAAGGTCACCTATCGAATCGTGGGCGACATCGAGGCCGACATCAAGCAAGGCCTGATCGCGGTTTCGTCGCCCATCGCGCGCGCCATGATCGGCAAGAACGAGGGCGACAGCTTCGGCTTCAACGCGCCGGCCGGCGAGCGTAATTACGAAATCGTGAACGTGCGTTACGTGTGATCGCCTTCCGCAATTTTGCGCTGCGCCGTGGCGGCCGCCTTTTGCTCGAAGGCGTCGACGCGGCGCTTCACGACGGCTGGAAGGTCGGCGTGGCGGGGCGCAACGGCAGCGGCAAGTCCAGCCTGTTCGCGGCGGTCCTCGGCGAGGTTGAAGCCGACGCCGGTGCGCTGGATGTGCCGGCGGATTTGCGCATAGCGTCGGTCGCGCAAGAAACGCCGGCGTTGGCCGATCGTGCCATCGATTACGTGCTGGGCGGCGATGTCGAACTGGCCGCGGCGCTGGCCGGCGAAGCGCATGCGCAGGCGACCGGGGACCACGCGGCGGCAGCCGTGGCCCACCAGCGCATCGATGCGCTGGGCGGCTACGACGGCCGTGCCCGCGCCGGACGCCTGCTGCACGGACTGGGCTTCAAGCCGGACGATCATGAAAAAGCCGTCGCGGAATTTTCCGGCGGCTGGCGCGGGCGCCTGAACCTCGCGCGCGCGCTGATGGCGCCGTCGGATCTGTTGCTGCTGGACGAACCGACCAACCATCTCGACCTCGATGCCGTGCTGTGGTTGGAACAGTGGCTGCGGCGCTACCCACGCACCTTGATGGTGATTTCGCACGATCGTGAATTCCTCGACGGCACCGTCGATCACGTGCTGCACCTGGAGCAGGGCGCAGCGCGGCTCTATGCCGGCAACTACAGCGACTTCGAGCGCCAGCGCGCCGAGCGCCTGCACCAGCAGCAAGCGGCGTTCGCGAAGGAACAAACCGAGCGTGTGCACCTGCAGTCGTTCATCGATCGCTTCCGGGCGAAGGCCACCAAGGCGCGCCAGGCGCAATCACGCATCAAGCGTCTGGAAAAACTTTCCGGCACCGAAGCGGTGCGGGTCGAGCGTGCCTTCGAATTCAGCTTCCCCCAACCCGAACGCCTGCCGCAGGCAATGCTGAAACTGGAGCACGTCGACGCGGGATATGCCTTTTCCCATCTCCCGTCGGGAGAGGGCGCCCGAAGGGCGGGTGAGGGCGCGGTCGAAGCGTCGAGGATAACGTGTGCGCAAACCTCCAGCACCCCGGCGCTACGCGCTCGCCACCGCGCGACGCCTCCCACGGGGGGAGAGGCACTCAAGATCCTGTCCGACGTACGCTTCAGCGTCCAGGCCGGTGACCGGATCGGTCTGCTCGGCCCCAACGGCGCGGGCAAATCCACGCTGGTGAAAACACTGGTCGGCGATTTGCCCCGGTTGGCGGGCGAGCGTACCGCGCACAAGGATTTGTCGATCGGCTATTTCGCGCAGCACACGGTGGAGAATCTGCGCGCGGGGGACACGCCGTTCGATCACCTGCGCGACCTCGCGCCCGGAATGTCGCCGCAGAGCTTGCGCGAGTGGCTCGGCAAATGGCATTTCGGGGGTGAACGCGCCTTCGAACCCGTGGACGGTTTTTCGGGCGGCGAGCGCGCGCGGCTCGCGCTGGCGCTGATTGCCTGGGGCAAGCCCAACCTGCTGGTGCTGGACGAACCGACCAACCATCTCGATCTCGACATGCGCGGCGCGCTGGCCGACGCATTGAATGATTTCCCCGGCGCGCTGGTGCTGGTCGCGCACGATCGCCATTTGCTGGGGCTGGTGTGCGACAGCTTCTGGCGCGTGGCCGACGGCGTGGTCGAACCGTTCGACGGCGATCTCGACGACTACGCGCGTTGGTTGCGCACGCGCGGCAGCGAGTCGGCCGAACGCGGCGATGCAAAAGCGTCAACGACCGATCCGCGCGAACGGCGCCGCGAAGCCGCCGCCGAACGCGAGCGCCAGCGGGTTCAGCGCAAGCAACTCGAAAAACTCGAGGCGCGCGTGGCGAAGATCGACGCCGCGCTGGCCGGCTTGCAGGAGCGTCTGGCCGATCCCGCGATCTACGCGGGGCCGACCGCGGTGCTCGCCGGGATCGGACGCCAACAAAACGCGCTGCGCGAGGAAAAGGCGGCGCTCGAAACCGAGTGGCTGGCGTGCTACGAAGCGATGGAAGCGGACGCGGCATGAGTACCTTGCACGTCCTGATGCCGCCGATCGCGCATGCGGACGCGCACCCCGCATTCCACCATTGGCTTGCGCGTGGCGATCGCTTGGCGGATGTGCAGAACGGACGCCTGGGGGTATTGCGCGACCATTTCCGTTTCCCGGGAGCCGGGATCCCCGCGGCCGCCTTGCGCCATCACTGTCACGCCGGCGACGCGGGCGGTGGAAACTGGTTGTGCGCCGATCCCGCGTATGTGCGCAGCGAAGCGACCGGGGCACGGCTGATGGCATGCCCGATGGGTGATCTGTCCGAAGCGGAGGCCGAAGCACTCGCCGCGACGCTGCGTTCATTGCTTTCGGAGACCGGCGCGTTGCAGGCGGACACGCCCGCGGAATGGTGCGTGCGGCTGGCCGACGGCATCCCGCCTGCGGTCTTTACCAGTCCCGACGACGCGCTCGGCGCCAGCTTGATCGACGTGCTGCCGGAGGGCGATGCTGCGCGCGCTTGGCGTCGCCTGTTCAACGAAGCCCAGGTCGCATTGCACTCGCATCCGGTCAATGCCGCTCGCGCGGCCGCGCGCAAGCTGCCGGCGAATGCATTGTGGTTCTGGGGCGCGGGGGCGCTGCCCGATTCCGTGGATACCGCTCTCGCGATGGTCGCCAGCGCCGACGACGTCGTGCGAGGCCTGGCGAAGCTGGCCGGCGCGGTTCGCGTAGAACCGCTGCCCGTCGCGCTTGAAACTGCCGATGTTCGCGGTGAGGTGCTGCTCGACCTGCAACGGTTGGGCGATCGCGAATCGGCCACGGAATGGCTGACGACCTTCGAGCGCTGGTTGCGCACGCGCCGGTTCGATACCATCGCGTTGTCGTTCGCGGGCGGCGAATGCTACCGGATGCGACACGCGCACCGGCTGCGCTTCTGGCGCCAGGGATGAACGCAGCGCACCCGTCGCTGCGGATCGTGCGCCGCGCGCCGGCGACGCCATCTTCCGATTGGCCGGCATCGGTGCATCCGGTGCTGCGACGCGTGTACGCCGCGCGCGGCATTGCGGGTCCCGGCGAACTCGGTCATCGCCTTGCCGGACTTTTGGCACCCGACGGACTGGGCGATATCGCGCATGCGGTCGACCTGCTCGTGACCGCGATCGCCGAGGACGCGCGCATCCTGGTTGCGGGCGACTATGACTGCGACGGCGCGACCGGGTGTGCCGTGGCGGTGCGCGGCTTGCGCATGTTGGGCGCGCGTCGTGTGGGCTACGCGGTACCCGATCGCGCGATCCATGGTTACGGCTTGACGCCTGCGCTGGTCGCGACATTGCAACCGACGCCGGACCTGATCATCACGGTGGACAACGGGATCTCCTCGATCACGGGTATCGCGGCCGCGAAAGCGCGTGGCTGCGGCATCATCGTCACCGATCATCACCTGCCCGGCGCAGCGCTTCCCGACGCCGACGCGATCGTGAATCCCAACCTTCCCGGCGATGCCTTTTCGAGCAAAGCGCTGTGCGGCGTTGGCGTGATGTTTTACCTGCTGCTGGCGTTGCGGGCGCGGTTGGGCAAGCGCAATGAAGTCGACCTCGCCCCGCTGCTGGATCTGGTGGCGCTGGGCACGGTCGCCGACCTGGTCCCACTGGATGCCAACAACCGCGCGCTAATCGAAGGCGGCCTGCGCCGGATGCGCACAGGCAAGGCGTGTGCCGGCATCGCTGCGTTGTTCGAGGTGGCATCGCGCGATCCACGCTGCGCCATAGCCGACGATCTTGCCTATGCGATCGCGCCGCGCCTCAACGCGGCCGGCCGGCTCGAAGACATGACGATAGGCGTCGAATGCCTGTTGTCCGACGACGCCACGCGCGCCCGCGAACTTGCCGGCATCCTGCACGACATCAACGTGCAACGTCGTGATCTGCAGGCCTCGATGGTCGAGGAAGCGTTGGCGCGGCTTGCCGATGTGCAAACGGGCGAGTCGGTCGGCGTGTCGCTGTTCGATCCGACATGGCACCACGGCGTGGTGGGGCTGGTCGCCGCCAAGGTCAAGGAACGGTGGCATCGCCCGGTGGTGGCGTTCGCCCCGGCGGGTGAGGGTGACGAACTGCGCGGCTCGGCGCGCTCGGTGCCGGGCTTCCACATCCGCGATGCGCTGGCCGAAGTCGACGCACGTTGTCCCGACCTGATCGTTCGTTTCGGCGGCCACGCCATGGCTGCGGGCTTGACCCTCAAGCTCGCGAACTACGCCCGGTTCGCCGAAACATTCGACGCGGTGGTGCGCGAGCGCATCGCGCCGGAAGCCTTGCGGCCCGTATTGGCGAGCGACGGGGAACTGTCACCGGAAGAATTCGAGATCGAGCTGGCGCGGCAACTGCGCGTCGCCGGTCCGTGGGGACAGGGGTTTCCGGCGCCCGTGTTCGACAACCTGTTCGAGTGCGTCGCGTGCAAGCCGATGGGCACGGAGGGAGCGCATCGGCGCTTGCGCCTGCGCGACCCGCGCGACGGGCGCGAGCATGAAGCCGTGTGGTTCAGCGCCGGCCATGAGCCGACGATCGGCGGCCCGCTGCGATTGGCATTCGGGTTGACGGTCAACGACTGGCAAGGCCGCGAATCGTTGCGCCTGCTCGTTCGGCATTGGGAGCGCGCATAGCCGCCAAAGGATGCGCTCGCATACCCGCCGCCTGTTTCGGCGACTGTTGGCTCCTCCNGGAACCAGTCCGGATCAGCCCAGCATGCAGAAGCTGCGCCGGCTTCNTTTTTTTNGGTTGCTGCATTCACGACGGCATTACGCNACCCGCACTAGATTCGGAAGTTTCCACAGGAGGNCGCATCCATGATCGCGAAGTGCGGCAAGGCTGTGGGCGGTTGCATCCTGGTCGCGGCCCTGGCATTCGCGGGCGCCGGTTTCGCCGCGGAGAATTCGGGGCCGATTGCACAAGGCGATGCGGCAACGATGCTCCAGGAAGCCGTGGCAGGATCGTGGCGATCGCCCGCCAACAAGGCGCGCGACCAGTACCGGCACCCGATCCAGACGCTGGAATTTTTCGGCATGAAGCCAGGCATGACCGTGGTGGAACTTGCGCCGGGCGGCGGCTGGTACACCGAAATCCTGGCGCCGTTCCTGTATGCACGGGGGCACTTGATCGAGGCGACCCCACCGTCGCGCGACAATACGCCGGGCAAGTTCGGAGAGAAATTGAAGGCCGATCCCAAGGTGTACGGCCACGCGAAAACCATCCCGTTCTGGCCGCCGGACCGCGTCGAGCTCGGGCCCGACGGTTCCGCCGACATGGTGCTGACGTTCCGGAACACGCACGACTGGCTGAACCAGAGTCCACAGTCGCTTGATGCGGTGTTCAAGGCCGCGTACAAAGTTTTGAAACCGGGTGGGGTGTTCGGTGTCACCGATCATCGCGCCAGGCCGTTTGCCGATGCGCAGGAAAGCTCGAAAAAGTTGCACCGCATCCCGGAGGATTACATGATCGAAGCGGGATTGCGCGCCGGTTTCCGCCTGGCGGGCGCTTCGGAAATCAATGCCAACCCGAAGGATCCGGAAGACATCAACGTGCACCGATTGCCGCCGGATCTGGCCGGCCCGGACAGCGAACACGCGAAGATGAAAGCGATCGGTGAATCGGACCGGATGACACTGAAGTTCGTGAAACCTTGAGCGGAGCGGATCTTCCGGAACGTACGCCGGTTCGCGCGGCGCGCGATTGTTTTTGACTGTAGAGGAACTGAGATGAGCAAGGAACGTCCCGTCGTCGCGGTGCTGGTCGGCAGCCTGCGCAAGGATTCATTCAACAAGCAACTGGCGCGTGCGCTGGAGAAGACCGCGGGCGACCGTGCGGTGTTCCGCCACATCCGCATCGACGACCAGCCGCTCTACAACCAGGACTTCGACGGCGACTATCCGCCGGTTTGCAGGCGGCTGAAGGACGACATCAATGCATGCGAAAGCGTGCTGTTCGTGACGCCGGAATACAACCGTTCGGTCCCCGGGGTGCTGAAGAACGCCATCGACATCGCCTCGCGGCCGTACGGTTACAGCGCGTTTTCCGGCAAGCCGGGTGCGGTGATCGGCACGTCCGCCGGCGCGATGTCGACCGCGCTGGCGCAACAGCACCTGCGCAACATCTGCGTATTCCTGGACATTCCGTTGCTGCAGCAACCGGAAGCATTCGTGCGTTACAGGGAAGGCGTGTTCGCGGAAGACGGCAGCGTGACGGACGAAAGCGTCGCGAAATTCCTCGGCGATTTCGTGGACAAGTACCTGGAGTGGATCAAGCGGTTCATCGCTTGAGCCGGGTGTGGGTTCGGTTTTGGCCGCCATTCCGGGCGCGGGTAGTGCGATCCGGAACCGGTTCTGTGCTCAATGTCCGACTGCGGTGCCGCTGTCCGGTCGCGGAATGACAAAAGTGCACGGGCACGATTTGCTCGTCATTCCGGAGGGGGTGGCGATCCGGAATCGGTTCTGCGCTCAACGAGTGACAANGGTCAATCACCGGCCCTGACGCATGCGGCGATCGCGGGTCTTTGCTAACATTGCGGTCTTTTCTTCAGTCAACGCCGCCATGCTCGAAACCAACCCGATCCGCGCCCACATTGCGGATCTGCGCGAACGCGTCGAATCGCTTAGGGGGTATCTTTGACTACCCGGTCAAGCGCGAACGCCTCGAAGAAGTAACTCGCGAACTGGAAAACCCGAAGGTCTGGGACGATCCGCAGCGCGCGCAGGATCTGGGCCGCGAGCGGGCACGCCTTTCCGACTTCGTGGAAGGCCTGGATGGCATTACCCACGGGCTCGACGACGCCGGTGAGTTGCTGGAGCTGTCCGCCGACGAAGGTGACGATGCCTCCATCGCCTCCATCGCGCACGACGTGGACGGGCTGGAAACGCGCATCGGCAAGCTGGAATTCCGGCGCATGTTCGCGGGTGAAATGGATTCGTCCAATGCCTTCGTGGACATCCAGGCGGGCGCCGGCGGCACCGAGGCGCAGGACTGGGCGGAAATGCTGCTGCGGATGTACTTGCGCTGGGCCGAAGACAGGGGCTGGCAAACCGAATTGCTGGAAGCCAGTGACGGCGAAGTCGCGGGCATCAAGTCGGCTACGTTCCGGGTCGCGGGCGACTACGCCTACGGCTGGCTCAAGACCGAGATCGGCGTGCACCGCCTGGTGCGGAAATCGCCGTTCGATTCCGACAACCGCCGCCACACGTCGTTTGCCTCGGTGTTCGTGTCGCCGGAAGTCGATGACGACATCGACATCGACATCAACCCTGCCGATTTGAAGACGGACGTGTATCGCTCGTCCGGCGCCGGCGGCCAGCACGTCAACAAGACCGAATCCGCGGTGCGCATCACGCACGTGCCATCCGGCATCGTTGTGGCATGCCAGACCGAACGGTCGCAGCACGCGAATCGCGATCGCGCGATGAAGATGCTGCGCGCGAAGTTGTACGAAGCCGAGGTACGGAAACGCAATGCCGAGAAGGCCGCGGTGGAAGCCACCAAGTCCGACGTCGGCTGGGGCAACCAGATCCGCAACTACGTGCTCGACCAGTCGCGCATCAAGGACCTGCGCACGGGAGTCGAACGCACCGATACCCAGCGGGTGCTGGACGGCGACCTCGACCAATTCATCGAAGCCAGTTTGAAGATGGGATTGGAGGCCGGCGCCAAACGCGCCGACGTGTAAGTTATGCTCTTTCTTCTCCCGCGGGGAGAAGGGCGCGTCATGCGCTGCTATTGTTCCTGCGCGAAGCGCCGGATGAGGGTCCGGTTCGCGACGAAGCGCTGCGAAATCCCCGAACCCTCACCCCGGCCCCTCTCCCGGCGGGAGAGGGGCGCAAGCACACCGACATGAACGAAATCGAAGCTCCGTTGCCGCTGGACGAAAACAAGCTCATCGCCGAACGCCGCGAAAAACTGCGCGCGTTGCGCGGACAGGGCGTTGCGTTTCCGAACGACTTTCGCCCCGACGCCGGCGCCGGCGACCTGCAGCACGAAACGGATGGCGTCGATGCCGAGGCGCTGGCTGCGCAAGCGCGACGGGTGAAGATCGCCGGACGCCTGCTCGGCAAGCGCGTAATGGGCAAGGCCAGTTTTGCGCGCATCCAGGACCGCACCGGCTCGATCCAGTTGTTCCTGCAGAAGGATGCGTTGGGCGGCACCTATGACGCGTTCAAGGGCTGGGACGTCGGCGACATCGTGGGTGCCGAGGGCACCCTGATGCGCACCAAAACCGGGGAATTGTCGGTAAGGGTGGATGCGCTGCGCCTGCTGACGAAATCGCTGCGCCCGCTGCCGGACAAGTGGCACGGCTTGGCCGACGTCGAACAACGCTATCGCCAGCGTTACGTCGATTTGATCGTGACGCCGGAAGCGCGCGATGCCTTCCAGAAACGTTCGCGCATCATCGGTTTCATCCGCCAATGGCTGGAAGCCGAGCCGCGGCGCTTCATGGAAGTCGAGACGCCGATGATGCACGTGATTCCNGGCGGCGCCACTGCGCGGCCCTTCGTGACGCACCACAACGCGCTCGACATCGATCTGTATCTGCGCGTCGCGCCAGAGNTGTACCTGAAGCGCCTNGTGGTCGGCGGGTTCGAGCGCGTCTACGAGATCAACCGCAACTTCCGCAACGAGGGCGTGTCCACGCGGCACAATCCCGAGTTCACGATGCTGGAGTTGTACCAGGCCTATGCCAGCTACACCGAGGTGATGGACCTGACCGAGGCAATGATTCGTGAAACCGCCAAGGCCGTGATCGGCACCACCGACCTGAAATGGGAAGGGCAAGACATCGATGTCGGAAAAAGTTTTCGGCGCTGGTCGCTGGCCGACGCGGTGCGCGAACTCAATCCGGAAATCGGCGAGCACGAATTGCGCGACGCCACCGCGCTGCGGGCGCATTGTGCACGACTGAAGGTACCGGTGAAAGACAGCTACGGCTGCGGCAAGCTGCTGCTGGAAATTTTCGAGAAGACCGTCGAGCACGCTTTGGTGCAACCCACCTTCATCACCCATTATCCGACGGAAGTCTCGCCGCTGGCGCGCGCCAACGATGCGGACCCGGAAATCACCGACCGCTTCGAACTGTTTATCGGCGCCAAGGAGCTGGCGAACGG
>JGI24741J21665_1000277_pt1 | contig 15400 bp, 15 predicted proteins | sample KBSCornC7_FD_21665 | JGI IMG/M metagenome (IMG submission 21665) | reverse complement strand
GGGCGAATCAAACGCGGATGGATCGCCACCAGCCAGTCGTCGATGCGCGGAATCCAGGCGCGGTCCCGCCCCGTCGAATAGAAGAAGCGCGCACAGGCCAGGATGCAGGCGATGATGGCGTTGACGATGGCGAGCACGATGCCAACCGACACCAGCGCCGAAAGGCCCGCGCTTCCCCGTTGCCGCACCAGCAGGCCGAAGGGATCATCGACGGTCAGCAGGGTGGCAAGGTCGATCCGCGCCAGCAGCAGCGCCAGCAACGGCACCCCTTCGAACAGCAGCGCGAGCGCCAGGGCGGCGAGGATGGTCCGGGCGATCCTTTTCGGCGCCTCGTGCATCTCCTCGCCGAAATAGACCGCCATGCCATAGCCGTTGAGCGCGAAGATCGCGATCGTCGTCGCCACCCCGACGGAGGCCGCGCTGGCGGGGACGAAGCCCTGCCCCGTCGCCACCATTGGATGGGTCAGGAATTGCAGCGCCGGCCGCGCATGATCGGCAAAGCCCAGCACCATCACCACCGCCACCGCCGCCAGCTCGACCAGCAGGAACAGCCCGGTGATGACCGCATTCACGCGGATGTTGAGGATCGCCACCAGCGTCGACCCGATCATCACCGCGACGGCGACCGGCACGGCGGGGAGTCCCGGCACCACCGTCGCCATGACCGAGGCGATGCCCAGCGCCGCGACGGGCGGGAAGAGCACATTGTTGAAGACATTGACGCCCAGCATGACAAAACCGGCCATGGGGCCCAGCGTCTGCGCCACCGCGACATATTCCCCGCCCGCCACCGGCCAGGCGGAGGAGAGCTCGGCATAGATGAAGGCGGTGGCGACGCAGATCAGGCTGGCCAGGATCATCGCCCAGATCGCGCCCGTCCCGGCCGCCTGCAACATGCCGGGAATGATGACGAAGACGGAGGATGCCGGGGTGGTCGCGGACAGGGTCAGGAACAGCACGCCCGCCACGCCCAGGCTGCGCGCCAGGGCCGGCGGCTTGTCCGGCAGCATCTGTTCGTCGAGCATGATCTGGTCCCCTCTCCTCCCTTACATAGAAGGGAAGGAGAAGAGACAAGCCCCACGCACGACATGCTCCCGCGAGGGCAGGAGCACAGCTTCCTCAAATCGGGGCAATCAGGCCTTGGCCTGCGGCTCCACGACCCGGATGTTGAGTTCGCGCAACTGCTTGAACTCTGCCGCGCTGGGCGCACCCATCAGCAGGTCTTCCGCGCGCTGGTTCATCGGGAACAGCGTGATCTCGCGCAGATTCTGCGCCCCGCACAGCAGCATGACGACGCGATCCACGCCGGCCGCCATGCCGCCATGGGGCGGGGCGCCATATTGGAAGGCGCGATAGAGGCCGCCGAAGCGCTCCTCCACATCCTGTTGCGACAGGCCGACCTTCTCGAACGCCTTGACCATCAGTTCCGGCGACTGGTTGCGGATCGAACCCGAAGCGATCTCATAACCGTTGCAGACCATGTCATATTGATAGGCCTTGAGGCTCAGGGGGTCCTGGTTCTCCAGCGCATCCAGCCCGCCCTGCGGCATGGAGAAGGGGTTGTGCGCGAAGTCGATCGACTTCGTATCCTCGTCATATTCGTAGAAGGGGAAATCGACGATCCAGCACAGCTCGAAACGATCCTTGTCGATCAGGTCGAGCTGCTCGCCCACGCGGATGCGCGCAAGGCCCGCCAGCTTGGCCGCCTGGCTCTCCTTGCCCGCGGCGAAGAACACGCCGTCATTGGGGCCAAGGCCCAGCGCCTCGATCAGCTTTGCCGTCCGTTCCTCGCCATGATTCTTGGCGATCGGGCCGCCGGGCACGCCGTCCTTGATGTTGATATAGCCCAGCCCCGAATAGCCTTCGCTGCGCGCCCAATTGTTCATGTCGTCGAAGAATTTGCGGCTGCCCGCACCCGCGCCCGGCGCGGGAATGGCGCGGATCACGCTGCCGCTCTCCACCAGCGAAGCGAAAATGCCGAAGCCGCTGCCGTGGAAATGCTCCGTCACGTCCTGGATGATGATCGGGTTGCGCAGGTCAGGCTTGTCCGACCCATATTTCATCATCGCCTCGGCATGGGGAATGCGCGGGAAGCTGCCCGCGGGCGTCACCGGCTTGCCGTCGGCGAACGCCTCGAACACCTGGGCGATCACCGGCTCCATCGTGTTCCACACGTCTTCCTGCGTGACGAAGCTCATTTCCAGGTCAAGCTGGTAGAATTCGCCCGGCAGGCGGTCGGCGCGCGGGTCTTCGTCGCGGAAGCAGGGCGCGATCTGGAAATAACGGTCGAAGCCGGCGACCATCAACAGCTGCTTGTACTGCTGCGGCGCCTGCGGCAGCGCGTAGAATTTGCCCGCATGGATGCGGCTCGGCACCAGGAAGTCGCGCGCGCCTTCTGGCGAGGAAGCGGTCAGGATCGGCGTCGAATATTCGGTGAAGCCCGCATCCTCCATGCGGCGGCGCATGTCGCGGATGATCTGCGTGCGCTTGACGATGTTCGCGTGCAGCGTCTCGCGCCGCAGGTCGAGGAAGCGGTAGCGCAGGCGGATATCCTCAGGATATTCCTGCTCGCCCGCCACGGGAAGCGGCAGGTCGGCGGCAGCGGACAGCAGCACGGCGTCCAGAGCGCGGATTTCGATCTCGCCGGTGGGCAGGTTCGGGTTCACCGCTTCCTGCGCGCGGGCGACGACCTTGCCCGTCACCGTCACGACGCTTTCGGCCCGCAGCGATTCGATCACCCTGAACACCGGGCCGTCGACCTCGGTGACGATCTGCACCATGCCATAATGGTCGCGCAGGTCGATGAAGACCAGGTCGCCATGGTCCCGCTTGCGATGCACCCAGCCGGACACCCGCACCTCATTGCCGACCTCCGCCGTCGTAAGGGCGCCGCAGGTGTGGGTGCGATAGGCATGCATGGCGTTTTTGGTCTTTCAGCTTCGTTTTACGGAAATGACAAATTGTTGCGGCGCCGCTATGGGCAGTGCTGTCAAGCATTGACGAGCCCGTGCGCGACGGGCCAGCCCATAATAAGATCGAAGACCATATGCAAATCCATCCGCTGATTACCGACAGCAAGACTCTCGCTCAATTCTGCGCCCGGATCGCCAAATCGCCCTATATTGCGGTCGATACCGAATTCATGCGCGAAAACAGCTATTGGCCCGATCTCTGCCTGGTGCAGGTCGCGGACGAACATGAGGCGGCGGCCATCGATCCCAAGGCGCCCGGCCTCGACCTTTCGCCCCTGCTCGACCTGATGGTCGACAATGAGGATGTGCTGAAGGTCTTCCATGCGGGCGGGCAGGATCTGGAGATCATCTACAACCTGACCGGCAAGACGCCCCATCCCATGTTCGACACGCAGATCGCGGCGATGGCGCTGGGGCTGGGCGAGCAGATCGGCTATGGCAATCTGGTCGACGCCTGGCTCGGCGTGCAGCTCGACAAGGGCGCGCGCTTCACCGACTGGGCGCGCCGCCCGCTCGACAAGCGGCAGATCGATTATGCGATCGGCGACGTCACTTACCTGATCCAGATATTCCCCAAGATGCTGGAGGAGCTGCGCCGCACCGGCCGCGGCGACTGGCTGGACCAGGAGATGGAGCGGATCAGCGACCCCTCCAATTATGAGAACAAGCCGGACGAGGCCTGGCAGCGCGTGCGCATCGCCAGCCGCAAGGCCGATGTGCTGGGCCGGCTCAAGGCGCTTGCCGCCTGGCGCGAGCTGGAGGCGCAGGACAAGAACCTGCCGCGCGGCCGCATCGTCAAGGACGAGACGCTGGCCGACATCGCCAGCCACCCGCCCCGCACGCAGGAGGATCTGGGCAAGGTGCGCGGCCTGTCCGCCACCTGGAAGACCAACGATATCGGCAACCGCCTGATGCTCGCCCTTGCCGAACACAAGCCGCTGGGCAAGGACGAAATGCCCGAGCGCGACCCCAAAAGGCCGGGCCTGGGCAAGGACGGCGCGCTGGTGGCGGACCTTCTGAAGCTGCTGCTGAAAATCCGTTCGCGCGACATCAATGTCGCCGCGCGCCTCATCGCCCGCAGCGACGACATCGACGCACTGGCGGCGGGCGTGCGGGACGACCTCGCCATACTGGAAGGCTGGCGCTATGAACAGTTCGGTCGCGATGCAGTCGACCTGGTCGAGGGGCGCCTGGCCTTCGCGGTCAAGAATGGCCGTCTCAAGATGACGCGCACGCAATAGGAGTTCAGGACGATGCGGACCGCCGTGCTGCCCCTTCTTTCCCTGCTTGCCGCCTGTGCGGGCGCGAGCGGCCAGGGCCCCGCCACGCCGCCGCCCACCGCTGAAGGGCCATGCCGCAATGAGGGGCTGGACCGCTTCATCGGCCAGACCGCGAGTGCGGCGATCGGCGCGGACATGCTCAGGGCTTCCGGCGCACGCACGCTGCGCTGGGGCGCGCCGGGCATGGCGATGACCATGGATTTCCGCCCCGACCGGCTGACGGTCAGCTATGACGGCAAGATGGTGATCACGACCGCGCGATGCGGCTGAAGATCGCGATGGAATAAAACTTTACGCACAACCGTATTCGATGTGGTGCCGGTCGCAATCCTCCCGATCGCGGCCGGCCGTCCCCACGGGTGGTCCCCAAAGGGCAGCGTAGCGGTGGGGCCGGGAGGCAGGCCCCTCCCGGCACCATCGCTACGCCATTTTCGTTCGCCGCGATCGGTCCAAAGCGGGTTTCGATCTGATTGAACCAGATCGCCGCTCCGGATTCCTTGTTTCCGCGATTTCTTAACCAGCGATCGGTTCCGATCGCCTGGAAATCGCTCTAAAGCGGGTTTCGATCTGATTGAACCAGATCGCCGCTCCGGATTCCTTGTTTCCGCGATTTCTTAACCGGCGATCGGTTCCGATCGCCTGGAAATCGCTCTAAAGCGTTCTTCCGGCTGATGAAATCGCCTTGCGCAGCCGGCGAAAGGACCGCTCGATGAACGACACCCCCACTCCCTCCGCATTGATCGACCAACGCATTGCGGAACTCGGCGATTGGCGCGGCGAAACGCTCGCCCATGTTCGCGCGCTGATCAGGGAAGCCGATCCCGAGGTGGTCGAGGAATGGAAATGGCGCGGCGTTCCTGTCTGGTCGCATGACGGCATCCTCTGCACCGGCGAAAGCTACAAGGCGGTGGTCAAGCTGACCTTCGCGAAGGGCGCGGCGCTGGCGGACCCGGCGGGCCTGTTCAACGCCAGCCTCGACGGCAATGTGCGCCGCGCCATCGATCTGAGGGAGGATGAGCCGATCGATGCGGACGCGTTCAAGGCGCTGATCCACGCCGCAGTCGCCCTCAACCGGAGCAAGCAGAAGAAGAAGGGCTGAGATCGAGAGCCGGCGCTCCTCTCCTCGCTGGCGTACGCATCTCAGGGTCGATCACATGCTGCGAGAATGCAGCGCGCGCCTGATCAACATTCCAGCCCTATCAACGTTCCGCTTCCGATCCGGCCGACATAGCGCTTGCCGTCAATCTCCAGCCAGTCCGGCGTCACCTCCAGCCGGCGACCGCGAATGGTGGTGCGCAGATGCTCGACGGCGATCCGGTTGCGCGCGACGATGCGCAGCACCGCCAGCCCCTCGCCACGCGCCGCCATCATGCTGTAACGGTCGCCGCGCAGCAGGAAATGCCAGCTACCGTCGGTCGGTATCCATTCATTGCCGTTCACCACCTGAACCGGCTCGCCATCCGCGCCGCCCATGCGCACGCTGATCCGCGTCGCGCCATTGCTCCGGCGGGGCGGAGCGAAGATCAGGATCGGCTCTCCCTCCAGCGTCAGCGGAATCGGCGTATCCCTCAAAAGTTGCGATCCGCCCATGATCAGCGATGGCAGATCCGGTGAAAAGGGCAGGCGGTCCCGCGCGAAATGACGCTGCCGCACCACCGGATTGGCGTGGAACCCCTGCACCTGCATCGGCGTCAGGCGACCTTCCTCGACCAGCCCGTGACAGGTCGGGCAGAGCAGCGTCACCCCATGACCTTCGGGCAGGCGAAGATAGCGGTAGATGGTCACGCCGCACCGGACGCAGGCGAAACCGCAAGCCTGACGTATCTCGTCCTGCTGCTGCGCGGTCAGTTCTGGCAGCGACGGCATCACACGCAAGCCCATGCACGACGACCCCTTGCTATCGCCTGCCCGCGCCACTGCGGACCGGCGTTCCTCCGGCGTCCTTCCTGCTGGCCGTGGGCGCTCCAACGCGCCCCTTCTCGCTATTGCGCTATCGTTGGAATAAATGCGGACAAGTCAAGAGGCTGCTCACCGATCTCCTACCGCTGGGGCAGCAGGTCGAGGTTGCGCGATGCGGCGATCGCCCGGATGCGGTCGGGCCGCGGCATGGATTTGATGGCGATTTCCGCCATGTCGCCGGCGCTGAACAGCTCGACATTGCCGACGTTGAAGATCCGCTGGCCCAGCGTCTGGGTGATGCGCACGCTGCGGATGCTGGAAAGCGCGATCTCCGTCCGCTGCTTGGCGAGCAGACCCCGTTCCAGCAGCACTTCCCGGTCGGAAAGCGCCAGCCGCTCCCCCTTGTGCAACACCCACCACACACCGATGGCAAGGATGCCGACAACGGAAATCAGCAGCAGGATGAACAGGAAGGGATGGGCGCGGAACATCGCGGGATGCTCGTCATACAGCCATGTCTCGCTCATGCCGGTTTCCTATAGCTTGCCGCCTGCATTGACCATGGACGCCCCGCCGCCGTCAAGGGCGCGGGACACTGCAACTGCAACCGTCTGGCGGCGGAAGGAACAGCCTAGCTGTCATCCCCCATGCGCAGCGCGGCGATGAACGCTTCCTGGGGAATCTGGACCGAGCCATATTCCCGCATCCGCTTCTTGCCTTCCTTCTGCTTCTCCAGCAGCTTCTTCTTGCGCGTGATGTCGCCGCCATAGCATTTCGCGGTCACATCCTTGCGCATCGCCGCGATCGTCTCGCGCGCGATCACCTTGCCGCCGATCGCCGCCTGGATCGGAATCTTGAACAGGTGCCGGGGGATCAGGTCCTTCAACCGTTCGCACATGCCGCGCCCGCGCGATTCGGCGGTGCCACGGTGGACGATCATGCTGAGCGCGTCGACCGGCTCATTGTTGACGAGGATGCTCATCTTGACCAGGTCGCCTTCCCGCGCCCCGATCTGGTGATAGTCGAAGCTGGCATAGCCGCGCGAAATCGACTTCAGGCGATCGTAGAAATCGAACACCACCTCGTTGAGCGGCAGTTCATAGGTCACCTGGGCGCGCCCGCCGACATAGGTCAGGTTCTTCTGGATGCCGCGCCGATCCTGGCACAGCTTCAGGATCGAACCCAGATATTCGTCGGGGCAATAGATCACCGCCTCGATCCACGGCTCCTCGATATAGTCGATATGGTTGGCGTCGGGCATGTCCGCCGGATTGTGCAGGTGCCGGATCGTCCCGTCGTTCATGTGGATTTCGTACACGACCGACGGCGCGGTGGTGATGAGGTCCAGGTCATATTCACGGCTCAACCGCTCCTGGATGATCTCCAGGTGCAGCAGCCCCAGGAAGCCGCAGCGGAAGCCGAAACCCAGGGCCGCCGACGTCTCCATCTCGAAGGAGAAGCTGGCATCGTTCAGCCGCAGCTTGGAGATCGATTCGCGCAGCTTCTCGAAATCATTGGCGTCCACCGGGAACAGGCCGCAGAAAACCACCGGCTGCACTTCCTTGAAGCCGGGCAGCGGCTCCTTCGCCGGATTCTTGACCGTGGTGATGGTGTCGCCGACGCGGGTCTGGCTGATATCCTTGATCTGCGCGGTGATGAAGCCGATCTCGCCCGGCCCCAGCTCGCTCAGTTGCTCGATCTTCGGCCGGAAGCAGCCGACACGGTCGATCAGATGCTCGGTGCCGCCGATCATGAACTTGATGTTCTGGCCCTTCTTGATCACGCCGTTGACGACGCGCACCAGGATGACGACGCCCAGATAGGGGTCGTACCAGCTGTCGACCAGCATCGCCTCCAGCGGCGCTTCGCGATCGCCCTTGGGCGCGGGGATCTTGGCGACCACCGCTTCCAATATGTCGTCAATGCCGATCCCGGCCTTGGCGCTCGCCAGCACCGCCTCCGATGCGTCGAGGCCGATCACTTCCTCGATCTCCGCCTTCACCTTCTCCGGCTCGGCGGCGGGCAGGTCGATCTTGTTGATGACGGGCACGATCTCATGATCATGCTCGATCGACTGGTAGACATTGGCGAGCGTCTGCGCCTCCACCCCCTGCGCGGCGTCCACCACCAGCAGCGCGCCCTCGCACGCGGCGAGCGANCGGCTCACCTCATAGGCGAAGTCGACATGGCCCGGCGTGTCCATCAGGTTCAGTTCNTAGGTCTCGCCGTTTTTCGCGACATAGTCGAGGCGCACNGTCTGCGCCTTGATGGTGATGCCGCGCTCCTTCTCGATATCCATGTTGTCGAGCACCTGCGCGCTCATCTCGCGNTCGGTCAGGCCCCCGGTGCGCTGGATCAGGCGGTCGGCCAGGGTCGACTTGCCATGGTCGATATGGGCGATGATCGAAAAGTTGCGGATGTGCGAAAGGTCGGTCATGGCCCGCGCCGATAGCAGTCATTTGCGGGCCTGTCAGCAGGCTCTCGCCGTGAGCCCGCCCGTTAAGGCTATGGCGGCGATAACCGTTTGCATTGCTTGCGCGTCTGCGCGGTTGTGCTAGAGGATGGGTCCAATATCGGGGCGCTACAAATCAAAACCAGTTCAGCAACTTTCAGGGGTGCATGACAATGCGTGTGTTCGCGAAGTTCATCGCTGCCGCAGCCGGCCTGGCTGTCGCGGCTTCTCCGGCGATGGCCGCCGACAAGGGTTCGTCCGCCCGCCAGCAGCAGGCGAAGAAAACCGCCGAAATTCCTCATTGCACCCGGCGCCTCGGCACGGTGGCGATCGTCGAGCCNGACAACCAGTGGTGGCGGGAACTGAACCTGGGCAGCCCGGAGGCGATCCTCAAGGTGTTCATCCAGCAGTCGGGCTGCTTCGGCATCGTCAATCGCGGCCGCGCCATGGCCAGCCGCAATATGGAGCGCGCCATGGCCGACTCCGGCGAGCTTCAGGCCGGGTCGAACCTGGGCAAGGGACAGGTGAAGGCGGCTGACTATTATCTTCAGCCCGACATCGTCTCCTCCAACAAGAATTCAGGCGGCAACGCGCTGGGCGGAATGCTGGGTGGAATGCTGGGCGGCCGTACCTTCGGCGCGCTCGCTGGCGGCATCTCGATCAAGAAGAGCGAGGCCAATGTGACGCTGTCGATCGTCAACGCCCGCACGACCGAGGAAGAGGCGCTGACCGAGGGCTATGCCCGCAAGTCGGACCTGAGCTTCGGCGGCGGCGGCGGCGCGGGCTGGTGGGGCGGTTTCGCCGCGGCCGGCGGCGGCGGCTACCAGAATACGGAGATCGGCCAGGTGATCGTGCTCGCCTATCTGGACGCCTATACCAAGCTGGTGACGCAGCTCGGCGGCTTGCCCGCCAATGCTGCGGCGGCGGCGCCGCGCGCCCAGTAAGCAGGCTGGCGACACCCGCGACCATCGCGGAAAAGGGGCGCTGCCGGAACCCGGTCAGCGCCCCTTTCCTGTTTCTCCAAGGGCAGATTTCGATCTGATTGAACCAGATCGCCCGGAAATCGCTTCAGCTGATGCGGTACCATGCCGCCACGCGATCCAGCGCCAGCGTCAGCACCAGCTTGCCGGCGCGCGTCGGCCAGCCCAGCGCCCTTTCCGCCGCACTCAATCCCTCGCCCGCGCAGACGACCCGCCACAGCACGTCGGCCAGGCCCGGACCCGCAGCGCGAATCGCACCGTCGAATCGCTCCCGGGCGGACAATTGCGCCAGGCCCGGCTCGGCCGCCGCTGCGCCACCGCGCTGCCGCCCCGGCGCAGCGTCCCAGCGCATCGTGACGCGCGGCCCCAGTCCCGCCTTTTCCCAATCGNCCCGCAGCCTGTCCCCGGCGAGATAATGCCGCTCGCTCAAATGCCCCCGCGCATGCAGCCAGGCGAGCGGCGATTCGTGCAGGTTGACCGCGACCTTCTGCGCGCGGCCGAAGGGATCCTCTATGGTCTGTTCGATGCATTGCGTGGCCATGGCGCTTCTCCCTGCAGGAATCGGATGCCAGGGGCTTGCCACGCCGGCCTGTTTGTAGGAAAGCATTAAAACCAAATAGGTAAAGCAGGACATATCATGATCACCCGTATCCGGGAGGTACGCAAGGCCAAGGGGCTGACGCTGGAACAAGTCGGCGCCCTGTGCATCCCGCCCACCACAGCCCAGACCATCGGCCGCCTGGAAACCGGCACCCGAACCGTATCGGTCAACTGGCTGAACCGCATCGCCCAGGCGCTGGGCGTCGCCTCTTCCGAACTGGTCGCCCTGCCCGGGCAGAATGTAGTTCCCGTCGCCGCACTGCTGGGTCCGGAGGGCGCCCGCGCGCCCACCCGCCCGCTCTCGCTTCCCCCGCCCGCCCCGGCCGATGCGATGCTGGGCGTGCAGGTGTCGGGCAGCATCGGGGATTACCGCAGCGGTGATGAAATCTGGTGCCGCCGCATCACGCCGGAGGAATTTTCCAGCGTGCTGAACCGCGACCTGCTGCTGCCGCGCCACGCCGGACGCTTCCTGTTCGGGCGGCTGATCGGGCGGGAGGATGACCGGCTGCACATCCTCCCGCTGGGCAGCGGCACGCGCCAGCAGGTGATAAGTGATCCACCTTGGGGCGCCGTGGCGGTCCAACTGGTCAGACGACTGTAGACAAAGGCGGTTTCATCCTTAACCCTGTCCTGATCATGTCTGCCGAAAACAGATCCGCCCATGCATTTTCACGTCAGGCCGCCTTGCCTGACGATTCGGACAATGCGGGAAAAAGAGATAGTTGGATGCGATGACCCTGAACGTCCTGATGCTGTCGACCCTGTTCCCGGACATGAGCCGCCCGAATTTCGGGGTCTTCGTGGAACGGCAGGCACGCGAACTGGCGAGCCGGGACGGCGTCAGCGTCACCGTGGTCGCGCCGCTCGGCATTCCGCCATGGCCGCTGTCGATGGCGAAGCGCTACGCCGCCCTGCGCGCCCTGCCGGCCAAGGAGAGATGGCAGGACCTGACCGTCCACCGCCCGGTCTTCCCGATCGTTCCCAAATTCGGCGGCCGTTTCAACGTCCACAGCATGACGCGCGCCATATTGCCGCTGGTCAGGCACCTCCATGCGCAGCAGCCCTTCGACGTCATCGACGCCAGCTTCTTCTTCCCCGACGGCCCGGTGGCGCAGCGCCTGTCCCGCGCGCTCGGCATTCCCTATTCGGTGAAGGCCCGCGGCGCCGACATCCATTATTGGGGCACGCGCAGAGGCACGCGCAAGATGGTGAAGCGCGCCGCCGACGATGCCGCCGGACTGCTTGCCGTGTCGGGTGCGATGCGCCGATCGATGGCGCACATGGGCATCGATGCCGACAAGATCCGGGTTCATTATACCGGCGTCGACCTTGATCGCTTCGAAATAAGCGATCGCGCCGCTGCCAAGGAAAGCCTGGGTTTCGAAGGGCCGGTGGTGCTGTGCGTCGGCGCGCTCATTCCCCGCAAGGGGCAGGAGTTGCTCGTCCGCGCACTGCCGCAACTGCCGGGCGTCACGCTGCTGTTCGCCGGACAGGGGCAATATCGCCGGGCGCTGGAAAAGCAGGCGGAGGAGCTGGGCGTCGACCGGCGCATCGGCTTTCTGGGGTCGGTTCCGCACGACCGTCTGCCGCGCATCTATGCCGCAGCCGACGTCATGGCGCTTCCCTCCTCGTCCGAAGGCCTCGCCAATGCCTGGGTGGAGGCGCTGGCTTGCGGCACCCCCATCGTGATCAGCGATGTCGGCGGCGCGCGCGAACTGCTCGACCGTCCGGAGGCCGGGCGGATCGTCGCCCGCGAACCCGAAGCGCTGGCTGCCGCCATAAGCGAAATTCTGGTCGAGCCGCCCGAACGGGAGGCGGTGCGCCAGGCCGCACTGCGTTTCACCTGGGCCGCGAATGGCGACACCCTGCTGGAACATCTGCGCTCCATCGCCGGCCAGCCGGGCTGATCACGCCTTGCCGTCCACGCCGACGTCGTAACATCCTCATGCGCCTCCGCCTGACCAATGGCAGAACGAGACAAATGGGCGCGGATCTGGCAGAAGCGCGGCCATGCCGAAACTGATTCTCCGCACTCTCGCCTGTATCTCTATATTCTTCCATATATCATGGGTGCCAGCCATGGCGCAGCAGCGTGGCCCGCTGGTGCTGGCCGCCGCCAGCCTGCAGGAGGCGATGACCGCCGCCGCCAATGCCTGGGCAGCCCAGCGCCATGCCCGGCCGGTCCTGTCCTTCGCCGCCTCCTCCGCCCTGGCGCGGCAGATCAGGAGCGGCGCCCCGGCCGACCTGTTCGTCTCGGCCGATGAAGAGTGGATGGACGATGTGGAGAAGGCCGGCTTCGTCCAGCGCGGCAGCAGGGCCGACATGGCGGGCAACCGCCTGGTGCTGATCGCCCCGGCGCGCGCGCCGCTGCGGCTTCGGATCACGCGCGGCATGCCGATCGCCAGGGCGCTGGGCGGCTCGCGGCTGGCCATGGCCAATCCCGACAGCGTGCCCGCGGGCAAATATGGCAGGGCCGCGCTGACCGCGCTGGGCGTCTGGCCCGACGTCGCGAACCGGCTGGCGCTGGGCGACAATGTGCGATCCGCGCTGACCCTGGTGGAACGGGGCGAAGCCCGGCTGGGCATCGTCTATGCGACCGACGCCCGGGCATCGAAGGCGGTTGTGCTGGTCGACAGCTTTCCGGCGGGCAGCCACGCGCCGATCCGCTATCCGCTCGCCCGCCTGAGCGCGAGCCGGAACCCGGAGGCGGAAGGCTTCCGCCGCTTCCTGCTGTCGCGGGCGGGACAGGATATTCTCGCGCGCTACGGGTTCAGCCGGCGTTGATCCCACCCTCCCACCAGCGCGCGAGGGATGTTCATGCCCTATTTCTGGCAGGCGACGATCGCGTCGATCACCGCCAGCGTTTCCTGCGGATCGCGCACCCGCACCGTGTCCAGCCCCAGTTCCTTGGCCGGATAGTCGTTGCCACCGGGGAAGATCGCATCGCCGATGAACATCATCGCCTCCAGCGCGATCCCGCTGGCATCGCGCAGCTTTTTGAGGCCATAGGCCTTGTCCACCCCCTCCCGCGTGATGTCGATGGAGGTCGCGCCGCCCATGTTGATGGACAGCCCCGGCAGGCGCTGGCGCAGGTCGGCCTGGATCACCTTGCGCTTGGCGAAGTCAGGATCCCATATTTCCTTGGCATGGATGGGCGCCTGCTGGCCGAGCGCGGAAAAGGTGATCTGGCTGCCGCGATCCTCGATCCGTTCGCCCCACACCTCTTCCGGCACGAAGCCCGTCGCCTCCAGCGAGGCGTCGAACGCCGCCAGGATCGCCTGCTTCTGCGCCTCCTCGAACAGTTCGGCATAGACCGGCGCCCACTGCCCTTCGCGATGGGTGTACAGCTTGGTGCCCGTCGTCGGCATCAGCCACAGGCGCGAACGGTCGGCACGCTCCGGCAGTCGGCTCGCCACCTGCTTGTCGAATTGCGGCCAGTCGCCGCCGGAGATCACCGCGACATGCGCCACCTGCAACAACCGCGCCAGCGCGTCGCCCATCGGCTCGCCCAGCGGCTGCTTGCTCTCCGCCAGCGTTCCGTCAAGGTCGAAGGCGATCAGGTCTTTCATGCGCATGCTCCGGTCTGAAGGGCCGTTCGCCTTTGCCCTCTGGCTCCCTGCGACGCAATGCCGATGACGGGGTTGATGATGGGGGCTGGTGTTTTCCCCTATCCTGCCCGAAAGAGGGCGGCATGATCCTCTCTCCCGAAGAATGGGGCATCGTTACGCTCTCGCTCCGGGTCAGCCTGGTGGCCGTCGGGCTGATGCTGCCGGTCGCCTTCGCTTTCGCCTGGCTGCTTGCCCGTTGGCGCTTTCCCGGCAAGCTGCTCGTCGACGCGCTCGTCCATCTGCCGCTGGTCGTGCCGCCGGTCGTCACCGGATGGCTGCTGCTCGTCCTCTTCGGCGCGAACGGTCCTTTGGGCAGGCTGTTCGAACAGGCGTTCGGCCTCAGCTTCATGTTCCGCTGGACCGGCGCGGCGCTTGCCTCCGCGATCATGGCGATGCCGCTGATGGTGCGCGCGATGCGGCTGTCGATCGAGGGCATAGACCGGCGGCTGGAACAGGCAGCGCAGACGCTGGGCGCGGGCCGGTGGCGCGTGTTCCTCACCATTTCGCTGCCGCTGTCGCTGCCCGGCATAGTGGCGGGACTGGTGCTCGGCTTCGCCCGCTCCATCGGGGAATTCGGCGCCACCATCACCTTCGTTTCCGACGTTCCGGGCGAAACCCGCACCCTGCCCATCGCCATCTATTCCGCCTTGCAGTTGCCAGGCGCGGAAGCGGCGGTGACCCGGCTTGCCGTCATTTCGATCCTGCTGTCGCTCGGCGCGCTCGTGACATCGGAGGCATTGGCGCGTCGGGCGAGCGGCGGACGGACCAACCATGTCCTTTGAAATTGCCATCGACCATCGCATCGGCGACCGTCCCATCCACCTGCGGGCACAGGCCGGCGCAGGCCTTGTCGCCCTTTTCGGCCCCTCCGGCGCGGGCAAGACCAGCATCCTCAACATGGTCGCGGGCATCCTGACGCCCGATAACGGCCGGATCGCGGTGGACGGCGAGACGCTGTTCGACAGCAGCGCGGGCATCGACATTCCCGTTGCCCGGCGGCGTGCCGGCTATGTCTTCCAGGACGGACGCCTGTTCCCGCATATGCGCGTGCGCGCCAATCTGCTCTACGGCCGCCATGGCGACGCACCGCTATCGTTCGACGCGGTCCTGGACTTTCTGGGCATCGGCCATCTGCTCGACCGCTGGCCGGCGACCCTCTCGGGCGGGGAGGCGCAGCGCGTGGCGATCGGGCGGGCGCTGTTGTCCGGGCCCCGGTTCCTGCTGCTGGATGAGCCACTCTCCTCGCTCGATCCGGGACGGCGCGAGGAAATCCTGACCGTGATCGAACGGATGAAGCGCGATCTCGCCATGCCGATGCTCTATGTCAGCCACGACCGCTACGAAGTCGACCGGCTGGCCGATCAGATCATCGCCCTTTGACGGGAAAGGCGACGGAGGAAGAGCAAGGTCCTGCGCCGGGCATCAACGATGGAAATAATCCGCGAACAAAGTCATGAATCTCTGCAACTTCCCCTGCAAGGTACGCAGCCGGATCAACCATGACGTCGGGGACGGTGCCCCGCTTGCCAAGCGCTCGACCATGATTTCAGGTCCGCATGGCAAACGCGTGACCGGGTCCAGATAGCGTGGGTAGAGAATCAAGGCTCCC
>JGI24741J21665_1000276_pt1 | contig 15420 bp, 18 predicted proteins | sample KBSCornC7_FD_21665 | JGI IMG/M metagenome (IMG submission 21665) | reverse complement strand
CCGAACCGGCCGAGACATTATTACCGGTGGGGCTGAAGCCGCGCAAGCCAGAACTGAACGTAACCGGCTGGAAGATGACAAACGAGCAGGTGCGCCTAAGGCAGTCGGCAGTATTCTATTTGACAACCCCAATCAGCGGGTATGGAACCCAGAGACTGCACATGCAGACAAGCCCTATGCGCAAGGGTATATCATACGCCTAGCGCCATCTACCGTCCGAGCCTCCTATACGGGCAATGAAGCTTATCCGGACATTGAACAACCGAAGTTTGTCGACTGTATATTACAAATATACACGTCTCAGCTTGTCGATCATCTGTTTTCTAATCCCCCAAAAATTCTAAACAGGTCTTCGCATTCCGAAAATATTTTAGTTTGGAGCAATGGCGAATTTACCTTCACAGACTATTCCGACCATGTAGCTTTTGCGGACAAAAACTTTCCACGCTACGATGATCAAAGCGGCGATGTAACACCAAAGAAACTGCTTGAATACTATCTCACAATGGTTGATGAGATACCCGGCTACAGGAACAGCCTGGATCTGCAGAAGTTCTACGGTTATTTATCTGCCAGCCTGGAAGCTCAGGGCATTGCCGTAGCCTTTGACCAACACGACGGCTTGGAGCAAACGGTAGACAAAATTTGGAAGGGAGGTATGGCTTACCAGGTCTTTAAGGGGCGCAAAGACGGGCAATATTTCCCCGAGGGTGTACTTGATCAATTCCTCGAGAACTTCACCGCCAGCCTCTCCAGCCAAGTCTTACCCCGGAACTCGGTCGAGGCCTTTATAGAAAGTGAGGCCCAGGCACGCCTTGATCTGCTTGAAACACTGGAGTTCTATAGCGCAAATACCAGGCTTACTATGCCCGAGGGAATAGATATATCCGAATGGGAACATGCTGTTAGAACAGCACCGCTCAGCGAGCTAACCCCCATAGCTAGCAAAATCAGCCGTGTTTATTGCGAACGGGACAACTACAACCATATGAGTAGGGACCAGCGGATGTGGGTGTATGGCAAAACCGGTTATTATGGCGTATTTGATTATATCGTGGTAAGCCGGTTTCGTGACTACTTCGAACATGAGCTGGATGTCATTACGGCTGCGCAGCAAAGCTGCTCCGAAGGCGCCAGAGCCGAGCTGGCAGCCGCTGAAGCCGAAGTTAAAACCAGGCTCGACCGTCTGTCCCATCTCGTCGATAACGACCTTGCCGGCCTGTACAAGGCTGTCAGCACGCAGGAAGCAGCCAGGAACATGCTTGGCTTTAGTTTTTACGGGTATAGCCCAAACCGGCAATAGCTGGCTGACCAGTGTACCAGTGGTATTATAGATAGATGACTTTAAGCATGGCAGTATCCAGCCTCAAACGGTACTATTGGTATATCTTAGCGGCGCTGGTCTTATTGGTGCTTATGGTCGTTGGGCCACTGGTATTTACTTTTTTAAGCACCCGGGGCAATAGGTACGACCTGGGCCGTACCTCCGTCAGCAATGTGCCATACCATAAGGTCGTTATCGTTTTTGGCGCCGGGATCCAGGACAATGGCCAACCAACACCTTATTTACGAAACAGAATCGAAACCGCGGTCGCGTTATATAAAGCAAAGCGGGTTAGCAGCTTACTGCTAAGCGCCGACAACAGCTCAAAAGGTTATAACGAGCCGAAAGCAATGCAGGCCTACGCCAAAAAGCTTGGTGTGCCAGACAAAGATATGGTGCTGGATTATGCCGGATTTAACACCTATGACACATGCTACAGAGCACGGGCCGTGTTTGGGGTGAAAGATGCTACGCTGGTCAGCCAGGGCTACCACCTGCCAAGGGCCATGACCACCTGCGCCAGTCTCGGCGTTAAGAATACGGGCGTCATCGCCGTGCACCCTGCGCGGGACTACACGGTGGCCTACATCATCCGGGAATTTTTATCGACCGATAAGATGGTTTTTCAGCAGATTTTTAAGCCTCAGCCAACGGTATTGGGCAAATCGCAGTAGCGGTTACTTATATTACCTGGCTATGGTCTGGTGACCGAAGCCATGTTATTGGTTTCTGATGGCGATAAGACGATAGTACTCGCGATAGAACGTTTCGCGGTCTGTTTCGTCAAGCACACCCTCCAACTCGTCGCGGTCGATATCTTTTGCGGGTATACCAAACTTTATACCTACGGCATCAACCAGTGAAGCAATTTCCATGTCCGTCAGGGCGTCTAGCATTTTTTGTAAGTGCTTCATCTCTTCCGGACCGGCATTGCCACAAAAGGCATTTTTGCTATGAACGTCGCCGTGGGTGTCTTTCCTCTCCGCAAAAATTTCTTCAGCCGTTTTGCCAAAAATCTTTTTTACCGGGTCGTTAGGTTTCCGCTGGGTCATGCCTGTAGTATACCTCTTTTGTTATGATCAGAAGCTTCGGATAACAAACTAGTTTGCTTTTCCACTTCATGATGTACAATGTAGCCCATGATTAAAATTAAGAATTTTCCACCACGTACACCAGAAGATGTTGAGTTTACTAGTGCCACCAACCTTATTATTGAGTCTATGGGGGATGGCAAAGATCCCAATACCGATGATTATCAGCGTGATTCCGAGCGTCTGCGCGAATTGGGTGACTCCATTGGCAGGTTTCTTTGTGCCAATGTCGACTGGGAAAGTTACGAAACACCACAGGCGGGCGGTGACGCTCTGCGCCTAATGGCCCGCGGGCTGACTGCACATTGGGATGGGGACGCCTTTGACGAACAGTTCCACACAGCTTTTAACGAAGGTATCCAAACCGAGTATATGCACAACTTCTCTACGCCATTAAACGAGCTGTATTACGAACCCGGCCTGGATAATCTTATCTAATCGCTTGGATGTAAGCCGCAATATCTGCGGGGCTGTATACTTAACCCATGATTGCTTGTACATTCGAAGACGGAAACCAAAGCAGCCTGCGCCATGTTACGGTGGGCTGTCTGGTGATCAAAGACAATAAAATATTGCTTGCCAAGAGAAGCAAGGGGTTGCTGGAGGCCGGTAAGTGGTGTCTGCTGGGCGGATTTGTGGATCGTGATGAAACTACTGCCGAGGCAGGGGTGCGTGAAGCCCTGGAAGAGTCGGGGTGGACCATAGCCAACCTCCGGCTCCTGCGTATCAACGACAACCCCAACCGGCCCCACGAAGACCGGCAGAATATAGATTTCATTTATATCGCTGATGCCCTCCAGAAGGTGGGTGATAAAGACTGGGAGAGTGAAGAGGTGCGCTGGTTTCCGCTGGATGCCCTGCCCGCCGACAGCCAAATAGCTTTTGACCATCTGGACAACATTAACCTCTATAAGCAGTACCAAAAATCTGCCTTTTCAATACCGATTGTAGGTAATATCCCGGCTTAACCAGGCTGCCGTTAGGCTAAGCTCTGGTATGATTACCACATGCGTCGAATAACGGGTGAATCACTAGAGAAAATCAGGCCCTATTTTGTAATGGCCGCGGAGGCAGCGGCTGGTGCAACCTGTTATCGGTCACATTGTGGCTCGGTTATCGTAAAAGACGGCGTGGTTATTGGTAGCGGTTACAACGCACCGCCACTTAACGATGAGGGCCGCCGGACCTGTGATGCTACATGGGATTATTACAAAAAACCTAAGTATGATCTGACGTGCTGCGTGCATGCCGAATGGCGTGCTGTAATTGACGCCTGCAAGCGTAACGCAGACAGCATCAAGGGGTCGACGCTGTACTTTATGCGTATAGATGAGGGTGGCAATTTTACGGATGCCAGCGAGCCCTACTGTACCACCTGCAGCCGCTTTGTGATGGAGGCTGGTATTGGTGAGTTTGCCCTCTGGAATAACGAGGGCGCCGATGTGTATACACTCCCAGAATACGACGAGCTATCTTATAATTTTTACAAACAGAGGTAATTATGAGCACTCCCAGTACCCCCGAAAATTGTGCATTTTGTGATCCCGCGCGGCAGGAGCCACGGATAATTCGCTGCGAACCATTATTCATGTCCTTTGTTTCCCGTCCGTGGTTCCGCGAAGGGCATTGTCTGGTTATTCCCCGCAGGCATACTGAAACATTGCAGGAATTACGGCCCGAAGAAAGCGCCGCCATTATGGGTGAACTCGGCCGTTTGGCCAGCCTGCTTGATAACGGTTTAGGCTATGGCACGATGCATAAGTATCAGCCGTTGCAGGCCGAAAACGGTATTAAAATGAATCATTGGCACCAACATGTCTTCCCCAGATTAGAGCAGGAAGCCGGTTTATTCCCGGTTCCTGAACCCAACAGTTTTGAGGCTTTTAGTTTTGCCGACATAGCCGAACAGGCGGCTACCGCCGAGGCACTTCGCTAACAGCGCTCCTCATTGCGGGGTCATAGTGTCTAGTTCTTGGCGGCGGTTACTACTCCGGCATCGGCGTTAACGGTCACGACCTGTCCAGCAGCAAGCTTGGTGGTCGCATCACCAGTGCCAACGATACAGGGCTTATGCAGCTCGCGGGCGACGATTGCCGCATGCGAGAGAATACCACCTTGGTCGGTAACAATCGCGGCAGCTTTTTGCATTAAAGGCACATATAAGGGGGTTGTTACGCTGCAGACCAGGATGCCGTTTTGCGGGAAGTCAATATCAAGGTTATCAGGGTCAACAATACAGACTGGCCCAGTGGCCTGACCGGCACTGCCGCTTTGGCCGCTGGCGAGGGCCGCCGGGCTGGGCTCTTGGAGTTGCGTTCGAATAATGGTGTCGGCAAACATCTTGCCGAGCGACTGGTTGTAATCGATGAACCAGGTGCCCAGTGAAGAGTCGGTGGTTTCAAAGTAGCCCATCAGGTAATCGCTGACAAAGGTGGCTCCCAGCTTTTCGGTTAACTCTTTTTGAAGGTGCTTATCCGGTACATACAGGTACTCGGCCAATGTTTTAAGATGAGCCAGGGCCTGGTCGTTGTGCGGCGTTATGCTCCAATCGGTAAAGTCGTACCTGAAAACCGAAGGTGCAACATTGTTGTCGTGGAACCCCTGGGTTAACTGGTGGTGGCCGCCGGAGACGATTTCACCCTGTATGCCATGCTTATTGACGATAAAGATGGTCGCCCAGGCTGAGTCAGGCGCGTGCGGTACAAAATCAGCCCGATAGTCGGCGGGGTGTATGGCCTGCTCCTTAAACCAGATGTAGGCATCGGCGATAGTTTTACCGCGCATGCGCAGCTTTGGCAAGCCCTCCTTGTTGGGGATAAGGCGCAGAGCGCAGGGCTCGTCGCCCCGTTGCTGCAGAAACGTTTTAAAAGCCGGGCTGGCGTCGGTGAGCTCCTGGGCGGTAAATTGTGTGGGCTGGTCAAAAGGCAGGCCGATTACTTCGTGGAGAACCTTAAGGCGCTCCCGTTTTTCGTTGTCTTCCTTGCGAATGAGTGCGGCATCGGCATGCTTGATGTCTTCCAGCCATTCGGTAAGTGACTTCTGGGTCTTTAGTAGTTCAGCAAGTTCAGCGTCAGTCATTATTCCCCCTTAGAATGCTGTTATTGTAGCAGCTATCCGGCCAATGTAGTTATTGGGCGGCATTGTAAAACATAAAGCACGCCCTTACTTATGGCCCACTCCACATCTACCGGATATCCAAAAAAATCAGCCAATTTGGCAGTCAGGCTGCACAGTTGGCTTATTTGGGCATCGGATAGCTTTTGCTCCTGGCCGGCAGCGCCGATTTCTTCCCAGGCAGTTTCTCCGGCATGATTCCTAACCAGTTTTTTGGATTGCTGGGCGCGATGTTTTTCGAGGCATCGGCCACTGTGTTTGTCGACAATGTAGGTATCAGGCGTAATCTCGCCGGAGACAATCGCTTCACCCAGGCCCAAACCGGCTTCAATGACCATTTGGCCTTCATCATTGGTAACCGGGTGTACCGAGAAGGTAACGCCGCTAATTTCACTGGGGATCATAGCCTGGACAATAACGGCTACCTTGGTGCTGCGAAGTGCTTTTTGGGCAGCGTAGGCTTTGGCGCGTGCTGAGCCAGCGGACTGCCAGCACTTTTGGACGTGCTCGAGCAAGGTGCTGCGGGTGCAGTTAAGGAATGTATCCAGCTGACCGGCCCAGGCGTCTTCGGCGCCGTCTTCGCTGAGCGCGCTGGAACGGACGGCAACCACGTCGGTTTGCAGCTGGTCGAAGGCTTGCAGCAGATCATTTTCCAGCGCCGGAGTCATTTTTAAAAACGTTGCTGCAGATAGCACAAAGCCGTTCGGTACGGTAAAACCGGCCTGAATCATTTTGCCTAAGGCAAAGGCTTTTCCGCCTACTAACTGCGGTTCGCTGGCCTCAGCCAGATGATAGATATGCTTGCCCATATTCATGTGCGTTCATCATAGCAGGCTTGCCGGCTTACTTCGAGTGCCGGAAATCTTTATAAATACCGCATGGTGTTGCCGATGACTGGTAAATAAAGGTAGAAAATGGTAAAATATGGCGTCATGCCCGAGCAAGCAAAACTATTCTCCAAATCGGTCAATAGAGAGGCCCGCCGCCGCTATCCGGCACTTGCCAAACAGATAGGCGAGAGAGGTCTGGGCGCATGGATTAGCCGTGCAGCCTTGCACCTGGGATTTGGCTATACCTTCAGCGACGACCAAACGCTATACCCCGAAACGGGGCCAGCTTTTGGCCGTATAATCCAGCGCAGCTGGGAAGACGGGGTACGGGAAATTCATAGCAGCATCGCCGACCATCAAACCGAGCACCAGTGGCTTTGCCTGCCGGATCGTAACCTGTGGGTAGACGCGACCAAAGCTGCCAGCGGTACCTCGGTTGACAGTGATGACTACCTGCCGGTTTTCCTGTCATATATGTCTCCCAGGGTGGCGACCGTGCACACTCATCCCGACCAGGTTGTGGCCGGTATCGTGGGAGACAGTCCCTGGAATTACTCGGATAACTACTTGCTGGAAGCCGCACAGCCCTCTTCCAACGACCTTATCCGCTGTGCGCAGATGCGGGCCCGGAGTAACGACGATGCTCAGTTAACCGACCATATCATCAGCCACCACGGATTAACAACGTACTCCATTCACCAGCGTGGCGGATTTACAACCGCATCAAGGCCTCAGTATCGTATTGAAACCATGGACACTAATCCGGCTACCACTATACATGGCGCCCTGGGCAGGTTAAGCGCAGCCTATGCCAACTTTGACGACGTACCGGCCTTTAGTATGTTGTTCACCGAGCTGTAATAGCGCATACTTAGTCGTAGTTAAGCTTGTCTGTTATGAAACAATCGTCCTCCAGCTCATCTGCCAGTTTTCGCACCGGACTTATTATTCAAGGTGTTATTGGGGTTGTGCTCGCCGTCCTTACTATGGGCGTTATGGGGCTGGTACGTGATGCTGCCCATAATCAGATGCTCGGCTGGCTCAACCTGTCGGGTGCTGGCGCCGAAGTAGGCGTGGGGCTTATGGGACTGCTACTTTTTATCTTAGGGGTAGACATTCTTTGGGTCCTCTTTTTTATATTGTGGCTGCTAAAGAAGAAGCTGCGCCTAAAGGGGCCGGACAACACGCTGCGTCTGCCGTAAGCGCGGCAGCTGCCAGCGATAATACGGCCCGTTTGTAGACAAATGCGTATATAATAAAGCCATGAAGCATAACCAAAAAGGATTTAGCGCCATCGAGGTGCTCATCGTCGTAATTATCATCGGTATCCTCGCCTTTGCCGGCACCTATGTGTGGCAAAAACAGAAGACGAAATCGAACGAAAAAAAGAATAACGCTACTACCGGCCAGCAAACCACTACAGGCTCATCCGGCTCGAAGGCTTATACGCTGCCAGAGGGCTACACTACCTATGTCAACAAAGACCAGGGTTTTAGCTTTGCCTACCCCACGGCTTATGGCTCGTTCCAGGAGACGTCAGTTGAAAATACATCGTCAGCAATAAAAAGTAGTACGCCAAAATCGGCTTTTGGCCCGGGTATCAGCGGTAACTTCCAAGTGTTTACCTACGCTTCCCCCGAACAGTCTATCATCGGCCGGAAATATGGGCCTTACATCAAACTGGAAAATGGAAAATGGATCGTTGTCCAGGCTAATGCCAGTGATGTTATCGGCAATTCTGCCGGCCAGGAATACAAAGACTTTAGTAACCAGGTTCCTGCCAAGCAATCTAATAATGGCTTGGCGGTGTATACGCTGGCCAGCGGTGACGAGGGCGTAGACATGCCGCGTCTGGTGTTTGTTACCAACCAGACCTTACACGAGCTGTACCTGCCGACGTTCTCGGAAGGTACTTACGGCGGCGGTACGGCTAACGACAAAACCGTCTATACCGAAATGGTGCAGAAGGTCCGTGACAGCATCCGGGCTGTCCAGTAGTCGCGGCGATTTAGTTACCCGAACTAACAACTATAATTTGACCAGCATGCAATAGGTTAGTATGATAGGTTTCTTAACGCTGGGAGCAATATGTCTGAACAGGACCAAAATAAGAGTGCAGAAAAAACTTCGCTAGATCTGAACGAACGGATGGAGAGCTGGCAAAATAGCCGAGGCTGGCATATGGAGCAGGCAGGAGAGTGCCGGGCAACGACTGCTGGCTGGTCATTGCTTGCCCTTGGCGGCCTGACCGTGCTGGGTGTCGGGTTATATAACAATAGTCTATATACAGAGATCGGCGGCGGCGCTGCGGCTGGAGCCATAGCTCCCGCCCTAGTTTATGCGCGGGGAGCCAGTCGGCACCGAAAAGAAGCTGACCAGTACGGCAGTCAAATACGCCAAATGGAAGAGCGGGCTATGGAACGGGACAATCGCTTGTTTGAGGCCGAGATGATCGGGCTGCCGGCCGGTCAGGCAGACATTGCAGTTGCCCAGCGCCTTACGACGCTGATTAAGAGTGGTGAATTGCACACGATGCTGGGTATTGACCGTCCTGAAGAACCAGGGACCTTACCACCGAGCCACGGAGTGCCGCCGCAAGCGTAGTGCATCCTACGCACCTTTCTTTATACTATTCGTGCGGCAAACAGCGGGGAAACGCCCTCGGTAACGTCCAGCTTTGCCAACCAGCCGGGAACGTGTTGCAAACGTTGCCAATCTTCGCCGGTAATCAGATCGGTATCGGGCTGCCATTGCCCGGCACGTTCACGGGCGATGGGGAAAAAGCGACGACAGCGGCCAGCCGGTTCACCAGCGCGATACAGGCACGTGTTAAGCGCCTCGACGGTCAGTACATGCTCGGCTACGACATTCTCCCCCTTAAACATTGCCTCTAATACCTCCGTTCTCATGGCGTCGGGTTTGCGGGCAATCATAGTGGCCACAAATTCGGTATGGCTGTCGGCATTGGTAAAGGAGCCATCGCCCATCACCGGCCAATCATTCAGAAAACGTTGGCCCAGATCACCTAATAAGGTATGCATTTCGCGCCGTACCCGATGGGTAACAGGGTCGGCCAAGTCTACAAAGGGCTCATTGCTGGCCTGGCGGGTTACCCGTTCGATTTCGGCAAGTTGGCCAATAAGTGAAGCCAGCGGCTGTCTTTCATCCGGTCTAACCAGGTCTTCCTCAAAGTTCCACTCCTGGCGCGCCGGGCTAAAGGTGCCGATAAGTTCGGTGGGCAAAGTGTCTGACGTAATAGGTCGGGCAGCCTCCACGCGGGCGGTCCAGGCATATACTTGATTAAAGTTCACACTGTAGCCAACGCTTTCCGGATTACGGAGGTTTTCGTTGCCGGAACGTTGAAAAGCCCGTTGGGCCATTTCTTCTGGTGAGGGTAGATGCTGTTTGGTCATAAAGTAATACTTTGTCATGATGAAGCTTATTTTTCAAGCGCTACTGCTTATTACTTGTCAATAAACAGACTTTTTGGCCGGCAATCTTGTGCCGGCTGACGGCTGGCTGTTGGAAGAAGTCTGGTCTATACTTGGGGCATGAACACCTTACCGACCGCGAAAACGATCCTGTGCTTCGGCGACTCTAATACCTGGGGGCAAAAACCCGATAAGACTAATCGGTATGCAGCTGATGTGCGCTGGACCGGTGTACTGCAGGATCACCTGGGCGATGGCTTTGCCGTAATTGAAGAGGGGCTTAGCAGCCGTACCACTGACCTTGACTACTCCCGTAAGCCCGGCCGCAACGGCCGTACCTACCTGGATCCATGTTTGGAAACACACGCTCCGCTGGACGCTGTAATCCTGATGCTTGGTACCAATGACTTTAAAATTGAGTTTGAGCGCAGTGTCGACCAAATCGCCGCGGCTATCGACGGGCTGGTGACGCTTATACAGGAGAAAACGTCCAAGAAAGGGCCGGCCGCCAAAATTGTACTGGTCAGCCCTATTTATATTAACGATCAGGCCGAAACGTTTAGGGAATGGTACCTGGAGCCAGGCTTTTATAACTATGCCTCGGTAGAAAAATCCCGGCAATTGGCTGGTGCCTTGCAGCGGGTAGCCCAGCAAAAAGGTTGTATGTTCGTTGATGCCGCTAGCGTAGCCCACCCCGGCAGCGACGGCATCCATTTCAGCGAGGAATCACACCCGGCGCTGGGTGAACTGCTGGCCGAGGTAATTAACGGATTAAAGTGGTAGCTGGCTATGGTTAAAACAGCTCAAAATGGTAATTTCGTGCGCGTTGGCCTTGCCGTTTTTGTCTTTAGAGATGGCAAATTCCTGATGATGCAGCGCCAGGGGGCGCATGGCTCCGGCACCTGGGCGCCTCCCGGAGGGCACCTGGAGTTTGGCGAATCATTTGAAGATACCGCCCGACGTGAGGTCATGGAAGAAACCGGCATGGAGATTACTAATGTCCGTTTTGGCGGTGTTACTAATGATTACTTCGGCGAGGAAGGCCGGCACTATGTGACTATCTGGATGCTCAGTGAATGGCAGGCCAACGAGCCACATATTACTGAGCCGGACAAGTGCTTGGCCCAGGCCTGGCAAAGCTTTGATGACCCCTTGCCCGAGCAGCTCTTTCTGCCCTTGCAGCAACTGCTGATATCCCAATTTATCGACAATATCAAGCAGGAAGCCGCCGTTTGAAAATAGGCATTTTTGACTCCGGACTTGGCGGCTTGATCGTTACTCATAGCCTGATCCAGCAACTACCGCAGTACGATTATATTTATCTGGGCGACACCGCCCGGGTGCCCTACGGTAACCGCTCCCAGGAGATTATTTATGACTTTACGCGCAGCGCCGTTGATCATCTGTTTGCATTGGACTGCCAGCTGATTATTATTGCTTGTAATACGGCATCGGCCGAGGCTTTGGCCCGCATTCAGCAGGAGTACCTGCCGGCACAGTACCCGGATCGCCGGGTGCTGGGAGTTTTAATCCCAGCCGCTGAAGCCGCTGTGGCGACCAGCAAACAGGGAAGAGTTGGCGTTATCGCTACGCAGGGCACCATTGACTCCAGGGCTTACGAACGCGAGATCCACAAGCTGCAGCCGAATCTGCGTATCTTTCCACAGGCCACGCCATTACTAGTGCCTTTGGTAGAGAATAATGCCTTGCAGTATGCGCCACCCATTTTAGATGACTATCTCCGTCCGCTGCTAAAAGAAAATATTGACACACTGATTCTGGGTTGCACGCATTATCCATTATTTAAGCAGCTGATCCAGGCCAGCGCCGGCCCGGATGTCACTATTATTTCTCAAGATGAAATTATACCCAGCCGGCTGGCCGATTACCTAAAACGGCATCCCGAAATCGAACGGCAGCTGTCCAAACAGGGGAGTTACCAGTTCCTGACAACGGATGTTGCCCCTAGTACTGCCGCCGTAGCCGGACATCTTTTTGGCCGTACTGTGGATTTGCATAAGATCATCTTTTAAAACTATAAGCTTTTTAACATCAGCCTGCTGAGAGACCGGTTTAAAATAAACTTCTCATTACCTATTAAGAGGAGACCGAATATGAAGCATTTCAAAGTAAAGCGTCATAAACCGGGGCGGCTGAGAGCTGGATTGGCAGTTGCAGCCGCTTTTATTTTATGCGCTATGCCCACGGCCGCATCTGCCGCGACTATACAGCAACAAAATAATGAACAAAACACCTATGCCGATGCTGCAAAAGAGTTCCATGTTCCCCAGGAATTATTACAGGCGGTAGCTTACTACCAGTCCCGCTTTGAGAACCACGGCGGACAAGTAAGTGTTGACGGCGGTTATGGCCCAATGAACCTGCGGACAGCCATGCAGGTCGAAGACCAGCGTGGTGACCCCAAGCGGCCCATCGTTAATAAAACAATCACACCTCAAGGTGACATGACCTTAGACAAGGCTGCCCAGCTGCTTAATGTTTCGCCCGATGTCCTAAAAAAGGATAGCCGGCAAAACATCCGCGGTGGTGCCGCCGTACTGGCTGAAAAAGCCAAACAGCTTAACGGCGGAGCTATGCCTACAAGCTTGGATGACTGGTACGCGGTGGCCGGCCGTTACCTCGGTGGCGATAACCAGCAAAGCATCCAATCACTTGTGGATTCAGTGTATAACACCCTTAAGAATGGTGTATCCACAACCACAACCGACGGCCAAAGGCTCAGCATACCTGCTATGCCTAAAACCGCAGCACCGGATGCTGCCAAGGTACAGAATAAGTTGCAGCATCTGGGCTTGAAGGACTTCAAGTTCCAGCAAAGCAACAACAACGGTGCCGAGTGTCCACGCCAAGTCAGCTGTCGCTTCATCCCGGCAGGTTATGGGGCTAACTCACCCGACCCGACAGATTATGGTAACTACGACCATGCCAACCGTCCCAAGGACATGAAGGTTAATTACATTGTTATCCACGACACCGAGGGTTCATACACCAGTGCTATCCAGCACTTCCAGGACCTCAAGTCGTACGTCAGTGCCCATTATGTTATCCGTTCATCTGACGGTGAAATTACGCAAATGGTACCAACCTCTAACGTTGCATGGCATGCTGGCGACTGGTACATGAACATGCACTCGATCGGTATTGAGCACGAAGGCTATGCCGCCTCTGGCGCCAGCTGGTACACCGAAGCTATGTACCAATCATCAGCCAACCTGGTTAAGTATCTGGCCAACAAATACAATATTCCATTAGATCGTGATCACATCCTGGGGCATGACAATATTCCAACTCCCTCTGATGCGCGGATGCCTGGACAGCACTGGGATCCGGGTCCTTACTGGGACTGGAACCACTACATGAGCCTGCTGACTGGCCAACAAAACAATGATGTGCAAAGCAGCACTCGTCCCAAGAACATCGTAACCATTAAGCCTAATATGGCTACCAACGTCCAAACAGTTAACAATTGTGTCGACATTGCCGACCCAACAACCTGCAGTGACCAAAGTGCACCTTCCAACTTTGTTTATGTGCGCACAGCACCGCGTAGTGATGCTCCACTAGTAACTGATCCGTTGCTGCACCCCGATGGAGCTCCGGGAAGTACTAGAATCTTTGACTGGTCGGCTAAGGCCACTTCTGGCCAGCAGTTTGGCCTTGCCGGACAGCAAGGTGACTGGACGGCAATCTGGTTTGCCAACCAAAAAGGTTGGATTTATAACCCCGCCAGTCAGCCATCGGCTGTCTTGGGTAGGGGACACACGATAACGCTTAAGCCAGGACTCAGCAGCGCGCACGTCTATGGTACCGCCTATCCGGAGGCCAGCGTTTATCCGGCTGATGTCAGCGGTCCAGCCCAGTCGCAGTTGAGTTACCTGTTTTCAGCAGGACAGACCTACGTCTCTGATGGTACGCCACCAACTGACTATTTCTACGATGCGACAATTGATTACAGCTTGCCGCACGATCATGAAATCTTCAAGGGGAATGACAAGTACATAAAGATCTGGTATAACCACCGGGTAATGTTTGTCAAAGCCGACGACGTTGTTGTCCAATAGTTCATAGAACTCGTTGCCTGCTACACGGACGGAGACCTCAAAAAGAGGTCTCCGTTTTTTATAAAAGTAGGTGAGCTGGCAAAGGTTTGCTACAGTTAGCTGCATGGAACGCCGGCGACGAATCATCACCATGCTGCTAGCTACTGCTGTAGCCTTGACCGGAGCCGTTTTTAGCGTTGTACAGCAGCAGGCTAATCATCATAAAACGCCACCAGTAGCGCACCCGGGGACGTCTATAACAGAGCAACCAGGCACGACGCAAAGCTCGCCAGCGCTCAGTGCCCTTGGCCAGCTGGCTATAAAAGGCCGGGCCCCTAAAACCGGTTATACACGGGCGCAATTTAGTGATGGGTGGCAGGATCTGGGCCAGTGCGATGTCCGCAATTTCATATTGGCCCGCGACATGGACGGCGAGGTACTCCGTTCCGATACTGACTGCACGGTGCTGAGCGGTACGCTTCAAGACCCTTACACCGGCAAAACCATTATATTTAGCCGCGGTGCTAGCTCTAGCGCGAAAGTACAGATTGACCATGTAGTGGCCTTATCCGATGCCTGGCAAAAAGGGGCGCAGCAGCTCTCTGCTGATAGCCGCTACCAGCTGGCTAACGACCCTTTAAATTTATTGGCTGTCGATGGCCCGGCAAATAATCAAAAGAGTGACGCTGGTGCTGCCACCTGGCTGCCACCCAACAAGGCCTATCGTTGTCGGTATGTAGCCCGCCAGATTGCGGTTAAACAAAAATACCAGCTATGGGTGACCCAGGCCGAGCATGATGCTATGGCTAAAGTGCTATCGAGTTGTCCCGACCAGGTTTTACCTGTTATTACACCGGCAACACCGCAGTAACGTCATTGTATTCAGCCACGAAGGTGTGTAATAATCCGCCGCCATGCGGACTTGGCTAACTGATACTATTCATAGCTCCTGGCGAATTACTGCCGGCGCATTAGGCCTCTTGATCGGCGTAGCAGCAGCCCCCCGGCTGCCACTGATATGCGCTAGCGTGTCCTGGCTGCTGGCGGGGCTTGTGCTAATAGGCCTGGCTTTAGCCCGCAGCTATCGGTGGCTATGCGTGACGGCCCTCGTGGGCGGCTTATTGTGCGGCGCCTGGCGGGGAACGAGTGAGCTCCGGGCCTTGACGGCCTATCGGCCGTACTACGACACTATTGTGCAAGTAAGCGGAGTACTACGTGACGATGCCAGTTACGGCGCTCATGGTGACCTTCGTTTTGAGCTACAGACGGTACATATCAACAACGGTCCAGCTGTAGCTGGCCGGATATGGGTAAGCAGCACCCGGAATATCGCCGTCAAGCGCGGCGATACCATTGTGGTGCATGGGCTCTTAGCTCATGGTTTTGGCACTTTGCCGGCTAGTATGTACCGGGCCACTATAGTGCGCATCGAACGGCCGCACCCTGGGGATGTTGCCCGGGTATTTCGGGATTGGTTTGCCGCTGGCGTGCACAAAGCAATTCCCGAGCCGGAGGCATCGCTCGGTTTGGGCTATCTTACCGGCCAGCGCAGCAGCCTTCCTGCGGAGC
>JGI24741J21665_1000270_pt1 | contig 15562 bp, 15 predicted proteins | sample KBSCornC7_FD_21665 | JGI IMG/M metagenome (IMG submission 21665) | reverse complement strand
CGACTGTGTCACCAACCCGCACATCTTTACGGGCGATCTCATCGGCATTGTGTAAGCTGGCGTGCTGAACGGTGGTACCGGCAACGACAACAGGGTCAAAGACGGCTACCGGCGTGGCTGCACCGGTGCGGCCGATGCTTAAGACGATATCTTTGACGACAGTCGTGGCTTCCTCGGCAGGATATTTATAGGCAATAGCGCCGCGGGGCGCTTTACCGACAATACCCAACCCGGCATAAAGTTTACGGTCGTTTAGTTTGACCACCAGGCCATCGGTGTTAAACGGCAGGCCATGACGTTTCTCGTCCCATTCGGCGGCAAAATCCATGATATTTTTAAGGCCAGCCTTTACACCAGCCTGCGGATTAACTGGTACGCCCAGGGCCCGAATGGCATCATAAGCCTGCTTATTGGTGGATAACTCTACCGGGTCATCGCGCAGGATATCCCAGGCCCGAAACCGTAGCTTGCGGGCAGCGGCCAGCTTCGGGTCAAGCTGGCGGATACTACCGGCCGCTGTGTTGCGTGGATTTGCGTACAGCGGCAGCCCCGCCTGTTGGCGGCTTCGGTTTAGGGCCTCAAAATCATCTTTAAAGATAATGATTTCGCCGCGTATTTCGGTGCGGCCGCGCAAGAAATGCGCAAAGGTTTTGTCATGGCGCAGCTGGACCGGCACACTTTCGATGGTACGGACATTGGTAGTAACGTCCTCACCCACTTGTCCGTCGCCCCGGGTTACCGCCTGCATAAATATGCCGTCCTGGTAAATAAGCGCACAGGCCAGACCATCCATTTTAAGGTCGGCAAAGAATTCCAGGCTCTGATCTTCACCCGCTAATTTTTGCGTGCGCTTAATCCAGGCGGCGACTTCCTCTTCGTTAAACACGTCGTTAAGGCTGACCATCCGCGTGTTGTGCCGAACCTGCGTGAAGCCAGGCAAAGCCGTCCCGGCCACGCGCTGTGTGGGGCTATCGGGCGTTATAAGTTCGGGGTACAGGGCTTCCAGCTGGCTTAATTCATGTTTGAGGCTGTCGGCAGCCGCTTCGCTCATGATCGACTCGTCAAGCACGTGGTAGTGATAACGATAGTCGTTAATAAGCTGACGTAATTTAGTAATACGTTCGCTGGCAGCAGTTTTACTGGGTGTTTTTTTCATGGAGCAACTCTCGATAGACCGTATACATATAGCTATGTATTATAGGCAACATTATCATAATACAAATAAAGAAAACGACACTGGCCGCGGCTGGCGCCAGGGCGATGACCGGCAGCATAATAAGGGCCATCAAAATTGTTATAATCAGCGGCAGAAACAGTATCCGCCGGATAACCAAAAATCGTCGGTATTTTACCAGCCGTACGGCCGAACGTAAGGCCTGAACCGGCTGCATCCCCGGCAGGGCTACGATATACAAAGCGAATAACCCAGAGCTAAGCCAGTAAAGCGTTAGCGCCGTAAGGCTGACCAGCAAGGCAGCCCACAGGAGCACCTCCACCCCGTTAGTAGAGGCTACCAGCCCATACAGATACATAGCCAGCGCCAATGGTCCTAAAGCCAAAGAGAGCGCTAAAAATATCAATATAAAAGGCACGAACGGATACATTCCTTCGTAAAATGCGTCGCGGATCCTGATGGTCTTGTCGGCTAACACATGGCGTAAGCTCCAGACAATTGCCAGGCTGCCAATAATAAGCAGGATGAAGCGATAAGCGCTGGTGGAAGCATCGTTTCCGGCGCTACCTACAAGTGTGCCCAACGCCGATATGCCGGCAGCCAGCTGGCTGGAGGCGCCAGAACCCTGAGCAACGCTATTCTTAAGCTCGGCCACATTGGTGCTAAAAAAGCCCTGCACTAAAAACAGGTTGAGGATGGCGATAACAATCGTGATGCCCGCAAAATGCTTCCAATGATGCCCCAGGACGCCAAGTGAGCGACGAAATAACAAGAAACTGCTGGAGAGTTTGACTGTCTCTGGCTTCGGCAGTTTCTTTTGCAAACGGAATGAGCGGTAGGCAGGCTCCTGAATTACCCGCGGCTCTTTGGCCTGCTCATATTTGGCAGAGTGCAGCTGCTTAGTCGCAGTGGTTGTAGGCTTGGCGGCTGTAGCCGTTTTGGCTTTGGACTTGGTTTTTGCAGATGTTGTTTTGGCTGATTTTTTGGGCATGATTTTATTCTACACTAAAGGTGAGAGCCCATCTCGCGCAGACGGCGGATACGCTCGTCGATGGGCGGGTGGGTGCTAAACAACCGGGCTAGGCTTTTGCCCTTTAACGGATTGGCAAAAAACAGATGGGCCGTAGAGGTACTTTGGCGGCGCATGGCCGAGCCGCTATCACGGATTTTTTCTAGCGCCCGGGCCAAACCCTCCGGGTAGCGCGTGGTCATTGCTCCGGTGCTGTCGGCCAGATATTCCCGACGACGCGACACTGCCAGCTGGATGAGCATGGCCAGAAAAGGCGCCAGCAGGCCGGCCACCAAGGCCACAATCAGCATGACCGGCGAACGGTCTTCGTCATCGCCAAACCAGAGGAAGTGCGTTAATAAATCGGCGATAAATCCGATAGCACTTACCAGCCCGAAGACAATCATCATTACCCGGATGTCATAATTTTTAACATGGCCGAGCTCGTGAGCCATGACGGCCTCCAGCTCGGTATCGTCCATAACCGCCAGCAAACCGGTGGTAGCTGCCACCACCGCATGCTGAGGATCACGGCCGGTAGCAAAGGCGTTAAGCGCCGGATCGTCAATAATATAGATTTTAGGCATAGGCATGCCCGTAGCTATGGTTAGGTTTTCAACCGTCCGGTACAGCTGCGGGGCGTCTTTTTTGGTTACTTCTTTGGCGCCGTTAACTGTCAGGGCAATTTTAGCGGCCGCAAAATACTGAATAAGCGCCCAGACTGCAGCACCGATAAGTGCAGCATAGGTAAAGTACGGCTGCTTCAGCAGTTGGCCGGCAATCCATCCCAAGCCAGCCACCAACACGGCAAAGCAAGCAATAATTAACCAAGTTTTACGCTTATTAGCGGCAATTGCAGAATACATATATCACTTAACTCCAAGGCTTACAGTATACTTACGCTAGCTGTATGTAACCTGAGGATTAGAACGAAACATTAACCGGTTTTTCTACAGAGGCGACGTCTTCAACCTCAAAGAATTCACGCTTTTTGACACCAAACATCGCAGCGATAACGTTGCTGGGAAAGGTATCGGTTTTGATGTTCAAGTCGCGCGCAGCACCATTGTAAAAACGGCGAGAAGCCATAATTTTGTCTTCGGTGTCGGTAAGTTCTGCCTGTAGTTGCTGGAAGTTTTCGGTGGCCCGTAGCTGCGGATAGTTTTCGGAGACGGCAAAAAGGCTTTTCAGCGCTTGCTCGAATTGATTTTCAGCAGCAGCCGTCTCTTTGACACCTTGGGCATTGAGTGCATTGGCCCGGGCTTCGGTAACCTTCTCAAAGACTTCTTTCTCGTGTGTGGCATAGCCCTTAACGGTATTTACCAGGTTGGGGATAAGATCATAGCGGCGCTTCAGCTGGACGGTGATGTCGCTCCAGGCCTCTTCAACGCGAATTTTAGTCTTGATTAATGAGTTGTACATGCCCACGACAATGAGTACAAGCACAACAATGACAGCGATTACGATAATTGCAGTGGTCATAATATTATTTGCAGCTCCTTTATTACATCTTATAGTATAGCGCCCGCTTGATACAAAACCAAGGGTTGCGGGCTGCTGTATAATGTATAGTATGCGCAGGCAACGGCAGCAACGTCGGCAGCGGTTTAGACCTCATCTCATCCGTTTTTTGTTACTCATGGTTGTTGGGGGGCTGCTTTTTAATTATCTAAGGCCGCTGCCACATGCTTCAGCCTCGGTGGCCAGTCTTAATGATGCTGCTCAAAATGTCAAACTTGATTGGCCGGTAAATGGCTCGGGCGCCATCGGCGCCGAAGGCTTTGGCGTGTTACAGACTCACGGTAGTCAGCAGCCCCGGCCCACTGCCAGCACTGCCAAACTTGTAACCGCGCTAGCTATCCTGCAGAAAAAACCACTGCACTCCGGCGAGCAAGGTCCTACGATTACGCTTACCAATAAGGATGTCGATCTTTTTAACCACTATTTCGCCATCGGCGGTTCGTACGTCAAGGTGGAAGCCGGCGAAAAAATAACCGAATACCAGGCCTTGCAAGCTATCCTGTTGCCCTCTGCCAACAACATGGCCGATTCTTTGGCGATCTGGGCCTTCGGTTCTATGGATGCCTACCATGCCTACGCTAATAATATGGTTAAGCAACAGGGCATGACCGCCACTACCATAGCAGCCGATGCCAACGGTATGTCGCCCGCCACCAAAAGTACTCCGGCTGATTTATTCAAGCTAGGCGAACTGGCTCTGCAAAATGCCGTTATCTCCGAAATTGTCCAGCAACCCAGCGCCGTTATTCCGGTGCATGGCATTATTTATAGCGCCAATGCCCGTTTGGGCTCAAAAGATATCATTGGTATTAAAACCGGCCTGACCGATGAAGCCGGCGGCTGCTATATATTTGCCAGTAAGCTAAGCCTGGACAATGGTCAGACAGTTACCTTGATTGGGGTGGTAACCGGTCAGGCTAATTTGCAGTCCGCTCTGGCGGCCAGCGAACCTTTGGCCCGGTCAGCTAAAAAATACTTCTCAGTCAAAACTCCAATCAAAGCCGGCGAGGCCTTTGCTACCCTTACCACCCCTTGGCTGACCAATGCGACCGTGGTGGCCAAAGAAGACATCAAAATGGTTAGCTGGAATGGCTCAGCGCTCAGCCCCGAAGTTAAGCTGGCCAACGTCAATCGCTCGCTGCCAGCCGGCTCGCAAGTAGGTACAGCCATCGTTGCTTCAGGCCAGCATAAAGCTACTACACCCCTGGTGCTACAAGAGGCCATTAGCGGCCCAAGCTGGCAGTGGCGGCTCAAAAGATTTTAAGAAATATTTCAGTTTGCAGGCCTTATGAACGGGTGCTATACTGACGCAGTCTACAACCTACAATGAGTATAAATTTGTGCATCGAAATGGACAGCCATTGCAGTCAACCGGATGTAAAAATCTCGTTGTAGGTGTAGACAGCCAAAACAATGGCTGTCCTTTTTAATTTACAAAACTTTCCGGAGAGCGTATGGCTGTATACACCACGTTTCCGCATGACCACCCCACTCAGCAAATTAAGTGCATCATTTGCTACGAGTCCGTTCCATTATATGATGCAACCGCCGGTTCACTACGTGCTGATGGCAGCCAGGCATTCGCCTGCAACCACCACCTACAGGATCGCCACGCCTGGATCACAGCATGGGCCTTGTTTGACATCGAGCAAGAGCAGCTGCGCCAAGACAGCAAAGATAGCGAGTCGAGCACATGAGTCAGCTACCGCTTCCGGATTGGTTTATCGATATCCGTCACATACAGCCGCAGCGTATCAGCCTGGATCTGGCCAGACATTTGCCGCGCCGGGCGTCGGTTGGTCCGGTGGCCGTTATTGCCGAACGGCCTACCGTGCTACTGTCGGTCGTTAAGAAGCGCTGGTCAATTATCATCCGGGAGGTACAGCGTCAGTACTCCAGTACGCTTCAGGCCGCCAAAAAAGAGGGGCTGCGCCGCGAGCTAGAGCGTCTGCGTAATTACCAGTTCGCTATCGCCTCCAAGCGCAACGCCGCCACTAACATTTTATTTAGCACTCTATGCGAGTTACAGGTCGGCGATCAGTTCGCCACCATCTACTTAACGGTGCCCACTACCCATCCTCAGCTTTCGGCCCTCATGAAACACCTTGCTCCAAAAGGGTTTTTAATAACCTACACTAGCTGGCCAGACGATGTTGACGGGATACCGCCTCACGCTGATATATAGCATCAAGGCGCTGCATAACGTCACTGCGCAGGTCGTAGGCCATGTCCGGGCTAGCCCAGGAATAGGCATCAACAATGCCCTGGTTATCTTCAGCTTCGACTTTTGGCAAATGGCCCAGCGTCCGCCCAAGCCAGCCAGCGCGCATAGTCTTAGCATGTTCCGAACCAGCGTACACGGTAATTTCGGTGGCCGGGGTAAAGTGTCTGTTAACTGTGTCTAAATCCATAAACGACTGGTATGGCATGCCCGCTTCCGCCGACACGCCCAGCCGGCCAGCCACACTGGTATTTGCATCGTGCTGAATGGTCGCCGGATCAGTGAGGGCGGCAGCAGCATCTTTGTAGGGCTTGCGGAAATTCGTCACCCCGTATCGCGCCTCGTCCTGTCTGTGGAACATTTCTATATCGTATTGGTGGTGATAAACCGGCATAATTCGCGAACTTTTTGTACAATCCAGATCTACAATATTTTTCAGACCCCAATAACGAGCCAGGAAATCAAACATTTCTTCGCGGGTGTAATCTTCGTAAGATTTGCCATCTATTATGCGGCGGAGATCATGGTACTCATGAAGCTTAAACGAATCCTGGCGGATAGCGTCGGTTATATCGCGGGCCGTTTCGGGATGATGAGAGCGCTGGCGTGAATCCTGATCATCTTTCCGAAAAGGCACGACCGCCGCTCGTGGTGGTAGTAAGGCTCCATTCTCCTGCCGTTGATAGAGAGCAATAAGTGATTCACTTGGTGCTAATTGCCGCAGCTCTTTTTGGCTTTTCCAGTGCAATCGCCAGGCGCGTACCGCCCTAACGCCATCTTTGATCCCGCCATCAACTACTGCGGCGTGAGCTTCGGGTATCCAGGATACCGCTTCGGCAGCCACCTGCCAGTTGCGGTACTCAGTAACATCGGCGACAACCGTATTGCATTCATTAACTAACCCGGGAACATCGATGGCTTCATCAAGCTCAAGCAGACCCTTTAGCAGGTCCATGTTCTGACTATGGGCAAGCGCCACTTCACGATCATAGAAATCTTGTCGGGCCTGACCGATAACAATTTCGGTCGCGGCAATCAGGGGGCGGCCGGCTTGTTCAGCTTGCTGGAGCTCACCGCGCCGTGCTAGCGCATCAAACATTTTTATATTTTACAACCATTACTGCTAAAAAGCAATAGCTGGACAGCCGCCACTACCCTGGTATACTAGATGCGTATTCAGATAAGGAGACCTCATGTTATATGCTCGTGGCAGCTTTTCCGGTAATTATATTCCTTCCGATCCGGCCGAACTAGCCCAGGGCAACTACATCATCGGCCATGAGTTTGCCGCCCCACCAGAAGGCTGGGAGGATCGTGAGCAAGGATGGGGCCCGGTTAATCAAGAGATAGCCGAGATTATTGTGACGCGTTTTGCCGATAAACCCATCTACGCCGCCAGTACAGTGGCCCGGGCCCTGCGTCATATCGCGCCAGAGTTGGAATTGGCCGGTGTTTTTAAAGATACCTCCTCTGACACTACCGGCAGTAAAGGTGGCACCTGGAGCGAGCTTGAGCAAGCGCGGCTCCTAGCCGGTGAAGGCCGCCCTGTGCACGTCGGTCACGCCTACCATGCCGCCCGTATCGCTATGCAATCCCAAAAAATGGGGCTGGAACCCCTGTTGCCTGATGGATTGCCCAGTAGTTTTGACGCAGAATCTGCCCAGTGGTGGTGCCGCAGCCCCTGGCAATGGGCGCTGCGTGAAGTCCCCGGCGTGCTGTACCTACGCTACCTTGGACAGATATAACCATGCGGTGCAGCCTGGTGCAGATGGCCGTGATAACGTGATAAATATACGTCCAACTAAAAACCACCGACCAGAGCCGGTGGTTTTTAGTTGGTGGGCGATGAGGGATTCGAACCCCCGACATCTTCGGTGTAAACGAAGCGCTCTAGCCAGCTGAGCTAATCGCCCTTCTATTCCCATTGGGAAATACCAGAGTATTGTACGATAAAATTCCGTGATCTACAAGGGGTACATGGGAGATTCTGGAATAATCTGCTGGATGCGGGTCAGCGGGAAGTCCAGCGCCAGCTTCATCGGATTGCCGCTCGAGGTTGCCACGAGATTAAAACCTTCACCAATATCGACTAATCCGGTTAGTATACTGATCTTTTCGGGGTCGATGACATCAACTTCAGCAAATAGGCCTGTCATACGCTGCTCGCGAGGCGTGTCAGCATTGTGCACCCGTCGCTCGGTATAGTGGCTTATTGCGGCAATCACAAACGGCCGCACCACTTGCAATTCTCGAGCACGGCGTGGTGCAGAAAGGGTAAGCCGGTCGGTCATACGAGCCGCTTGGTCAACCAAATCGATCTCCGTAGGACTAAGATGTGCGTACTGGGCACGAGGAAATGAATCCAGCTGCAAGAAGGCTGCTGCATGCAAAAGGTGGGTATAGGGGTCACGTAGAGAATACAAGCCCTGGTCATCATTGGCACGAGCCACACGCTTACGAAGCAGCGCCACATCCTCGGACCTGCTTGACCCCAGCTGGCGCGCCAGACGCCTATTTATACCATGGCAGACATCAAGGTGCTGATCGTTTTTATTGAGGTTAATGCGGTTAATCACGGCTAAATCTTCACTCATCCGTGAGATTGTAACACAGATGAACGTCCATACAACAAGCTAGGTCTAGCGGCCAGCGGATTGTACGCGGCCAGAGGCCCCAGCCTTAAGTTGAATATACTATAAAATATGTTAAAATAACTAAATGCGTGAGAAATCTCCGACGCCTTATATTCGCAATACAGCGTCTTTACTCAGCCGAGGGTATACCAATCAATCTGACCGCAGGCCAGCGACTTTCCTGCCCAACGTAAAAGCATATGGCTACGAGCGGCCCGGTTTTGGGTATTACGAAAGAGTGTCCAGCTTCGCCCAGACCATCGCTGCGGGCGACATGCCTAACCTTGGCAATGGATTTCGTTTTGAGCTTGACAGCAGACCGGCTGGACACGAAGATGAGCACATCTCAGCCCAGGAATATACGGCTTATTTTAGCCGTGGCATCATTCCGATTGCCGCGCCAGGCCATGCTTTGCATAGCCACGACTGTGGCCATGGGCCAAATTTCCAAACGCTATTTGCCAATAGTATGTTTGCAGGAGTTGTACGCGACAGCGCCAGCAAGGCCCTGGCATCTGATCAGAGCGAAAAGTTTACTAAAGCAATGGACGGTTTTGGTGACATGATGCTCCTGCTTGAAGCCGCCATAAGCGATATTGACCCCCGGCTTAATAGTATTGGACTCCCACTTGTTGTTGCTGCCGAGCAGCATCTGATGACGCTGGTAGATTTACACGCCGAGAACTCTGATCAGCAGCAAAGCACCTATGATAGCCTCCATACCGAACTTGGCCTCGATGAGCACCGACAGCGTGAAGTGGACGTTTGGCGCCGGAGGGCCTAGGCCAGGCTTTGCGGCCAAAGCCGCCGCAAAGACCCCCTAACCATAACCAGCTTAAACTTAGGCTCCGACCGTACCGGTTTTGACGTCGCCGGCCCGCTTATAGTAAGCAAAGATTACGCCGTTTTTTGTGATCAAACTATCGGTCATACTAAATGCTGCCGGTATAGTGCCTTCGGCAAACAATCGTTTACCCGTACCAAGGGTGATGGGGAACGTCATCAGGCATAGCTCATCAACAAGATCGTGCTTAAACAGCGTCTGGGCCAGGTTACCGCTACCGTGGACCTTTATAGCAGGCCCTTCGGAATCTCTAAGTTTTTTGATATCGTCTACATTTTTAAGCAGTACTGAGTTTTTCCAGCCGGCCTTGTCTACATCTGCCTGGGTCATAGTGTCACTAACAACGTACTTGGTGACATCAATGATACCTGGCCACATGTCAGCATGCTGAGGCCAGTATTCAGCAAAAAGCTCAAAGGTTTTTTGCCCCAGCAGGATATCCGTCGACTCCATCCATTTTTGCATAAAGTCGCCGGCCTCGGCGTCGGTATCTGCAAAGTAAGGCGCGGTCCAGCCACCATACTTAAAGTCACTCGAGGTGTCTTCCTCCGGGCCGCCTGGCGCCTGCATAACTCCATCTAACGTGATGAACTCTTGGACGATTATTTTTCTCATGGTGGCTACCCTTTCCGTTGACTGTTTTCTTATAGGTAGTGTAACAGGCTCAGGCTATGAAGGGCAGTGCTCGGCAAAATCCAGAAAAAGTACCGTCATCAACGGATGACCAGCAGCCAGTCGCGGGTACCATCGCTGTGTAGCCCAGGGGTCGTGACCTGGCCCAAGGCATCAATTATAGCTGGCTGGCTAATAGTGGCATCGGTAGGGTCAACCCAGCTGGCCGAATAGCTGGCGGGCAGACGGTTAAGATCAAGCGTAATGGTGCGGGCGTTAGTGCTGCCGACACTGGTAGGTACATAGACTACCGTTTGCGCTTTATCGGGTGTTTGGGCGGCAGTGACGTAGTCGTTTTGCAGGACATCGCGATAACCGTCGGCGGTGATCTTAGTCCCCCGGCCAGCCGTTACCAGCAGCGCACTGTCGTCCGGAACCAGTAAGTGCCAGTTAAGTCCGCTAAACAGCGTGCGAATTTTCTGCATTTGTGAAATCCAGACGGTATCCAGACGGTTTTGCCAACCGCTAAGGAACTGCCAGTCCTGCGAACCGGTAAATTCACCGGCCGCGCCACTGGTTAGCGCCCACAGCTGCTGCCGACGCAGCGTCTCATTGGTTGTTGCCGGCCCGCCATAGTTGTCTTCGCCTTCATAGTTACCTTCGCCAAAGATTACCGGGCGAGGATCACGACTGCTTGGGGCCCGATTGTAACCTTTTAAGATCTTCTGGTAGGTTGTGCTATAGGTGTAAGCAAAGTTCCAGTTGGCTATTGGTTCATAGGTAGAAACATCAGTGGTAAGGCTTTCGTTGTTGAGCTGCGTGGAGAACGGCTTGTTATTGCCGGCCAGGCGGATGCCGGCCAACATATTAGTAAATTCGGTGTTAACCGCACTATCATAGCCGTTATAGTCGCCGCCGGCCATCCAGACAATGTTGGGATAACTTGCGTAGCGCGTTGCCAGCATTGTGCCAAAAGTCTTAGAATCGGCCGCCGACTTATGGTAAAAAGCTGTTCCAGAAAGGGTATTCCAGCCATCCATAGGATACAGAAAAGCGGTAATACCGTGGTTTTTAAGGATGGTGAGGTAGCTGTCCATGCGGGCCCAGTAAGGCTCGTTCCAGCTGGTGATATTGCCGCCGACAAACGGCAGGATGCCATCATAGGTGGCGCCGCTGGCAGATGGACCGCCATTTACCGGTGCCCCCACCAAAGATATAATTGCCGCATTAAAACCATGGCTTTCACGGTTGGCTGCCCACTGCTCTACTTGCGTGGCGGATAATTGGCTGAACATTGCCCAGGGAGAATCACCCTTAATAAGCATGGCTACCCCGTTTTGGTCTACGAAGTAACGGCCGTTAGCAGAAATGCCACTCACAAATTTTGCAGTCTGGACATCATTATTTACGGTAACCGCTACCGATGCGCTGGTTGTGGTATTGCCGGCGGCATCACGCGCGATGGCTGTAAGCTCTACCGGGCCGTTAGCGACGGCGGTAGTGTCCCATGTAAACCCGTAAGGGGCCGTTGTCACTTCGCTGCCGATTTGAGTGCCATTAGCGTAAAACTTCACTCCGGCAACTGCCGTGTCGTCGCTGGCATCAGCGCCGACGGCCACGCTGCCCGATATGGTAGCCCCCGCCCCCGGTGAGCTGATTGTTACTACCGGAGGAGTAGTATCTACTGGCGGCGCCTGGTTGTCTACGGTAACTGTTACTTCGTTATATGCGGAATTTCCTGCGGCATCATACGCCGTAGCCCGGATAACATGCGTACCATTACTGAAAGCAGCCGTGTTAAGTTGGTACTCATAAGGTGCACTGCTGTCGCTTGTTCCCTGTTGTACGCCGTCAACGGCAAATACTACACTGCTTACAACAGCGTTATCCTCGGCCTTGGCCGTAAGCAGCATGCTGCCACTGATGGTTGCCCCGTCTGTTGGAGCAGTTACCGTGACCGTTGGCGCCTGGGTGTCAGGGTCAGGTGTAACAGTGGTTGACGCTACAGCCTGTCCGCCGGCACCGTCACAAGTTAAGGTGTAGGTGGAGGCCGTCACGATGGCGCCTACTAGCTGCGAACCACTGGTCGGCTTGGTGCCGCTCCAGCTGCCCGATGCGGTGCAGCTTGTGGCGTTAGTACTTGTCCAGTCTAATGTCGATGACCCGCCGGCTGCCACGGTGCCGGGAGAGGCCGTAAGGCTAACCGTTGGCGCTGGCGGAGGAGTTAGCGTCGTTGCCGATGCCCCAAAGCTGTCCGCACTTTGATTACCGGCGGCATCAAGAGCTCGAACAGTGTAGGCATAGGTCATGCCGGCGCTCAGGCCAGTGTCCTGATAAGAAGGACCTGTGCTGGTGCCCTGCAATAAACCGTTACGATAAATCTGGTAGCCTGTCACTCCCACGTTATCGGTGGCGGCGGTCCAGGAAAGCTGTATCTGACTTTGAGAAACTGCCGTAGCGGTTAAACCAGTCGGAACAGATGGTGCGACCGTATCAGTCACCGGTTGCATAAGATCCTGGACCTCAGCTTGGCTTAATGCTCTGGCATACAGCCAGGTGTCATCAACTTGGCCGCTCGAATATTCGCCGCTGATTTTACCAATGTTAAAGGCGGTTGTGTTAGTGGTGGTAGTGGTACCAACAGTCCCCTTAAAGGTCAGCGCCTTTTGCACACCATCAACGTACGCCTTCAGGCGGTTGACATTGCCTGTCTGTGTACCGTCAAATACCAAAGCGATATGGTGCCAGGCCGTATCGTTAAGCGTAATCGTGCCGTAGGTGTCGGCGCCTTTACTCAGCTGAAAGTAGACTTTGCCATCGTTGTAGGCCTCGATAGCTACATCCTGGTTGGTGGCTTGTTTGCCGATAAGCACTTTAGCTCCAGCCGTGGTCCGCTTCATCCAGCTGGCCAGGGTTAACTGGCTGACATTGTTTATCTGGGTTATATTGCCCAGTGCAATGTTGTCCGAGCCCTTAAGGGTCAGCCCGTTATTAATCTTGCCGGCTCCCCAAGTAGGCGTGCCCGCAATAGTACCAGTATGTCCGTTACCGCTGTTATCAATAAGTGTTGTGCCACTGGACTGATCGTAGCTCCAGTGTGCTACCAGCTGCGAGCTAGAGGGCAGAGCCGACGCCAGGCCCACGGCACTGACTGCCAGCAGCATGATCGCTGCGAGACCCACAAATTTGCGGTTAACCCTTCTGGATACCGTTATACGTATTTTTTGAATCCCCATCGTAGCCTCCCCAGCTGTCTAACGACCGTAACGAACCATAATATCTGCATTCTTGCAAAAATAGTGACGTATGGCAAGCAGAATATGTGGGACATGTCTGTTAACTTTTCTACAAAATCGTTGCAGAAGGGTACTGCCGGCAACGATAATTGGGGCTAAGGGTACGAAGGAGGTAGAGGCGCTCGTAGTTGAGCCGGAAAACCGGGAGTCATGAAAGCAGTAATATCCTGGACCAGGGGCATGATGTTGCGCCAGGCATCCTCACCATACACCGCGCTCGGTATGCTACCCAATGTGGAACGGGTATGCGTATAGCTAAAGCGGGCCTCGCCGGTTGTTAGATCGGCAAAGCCGGTATACAGACGGGCATATGAAGGTACGCATACCGCACCAATGCTATGTATGTAGGCCAGCTGGAGCGTGTGCTGCTGTTGGACATCGCCGGTCAGGCGGTTACGCAATTCCCCTTCGCGGACAAGGACGTGATGTTCGTTAGAAATCGTCGCCCAGGATTGTTGTCCGTCGGCCACTTTTAGGCCAAGATAACGATTTTCATGGTACTCACCGGTTGATAGCGAGGCGGCCTGGCGCTGTATGTGGCTAACTGCCTGGTCGGCATAGGCTTTAAGGTTTTCTGGATTCTGACGTGACTTCATGTATATCTCGGTACATCTCTTAAAAAGCCTATCATACCATAATATGTCAACATCGGGTTTCAGCGAGGCGAATGAGGCGCACTACTTAAATGAGAAACTCTCGAGGATCGCTTTGGCGTCTGCCATGCTGACACTTTGCTGGCCAGCAACATTTACTCGCGTGGCAACACCCTTAACCGCTAACTGTCCGGAGTAAACTTTGCCGTCTGTCTGGTAGCAGACTTTTGTGGCCTGGCCGGCAATGTTCATAGTGGTAGATGGCGCGCCCTGACAGTCAAGCTGGGTCCCCGAGCCTACCGAAAGATAGGCACTGGTTTGTGACCCCTGACTTCCGGCCACGAGATAGTGGAGACTATTTTTGTCGAGCGTGGTGGCACCTTTATAAAATGAAACCGTGTAATTACCAAGTGGATCTTTGACATCATATGTCTCAAACTTGCTGTTGGCAGTATTGGTATTGCCATTGCTGGCGGAATTTGTGCTGGTGTTGGTGGTTTTATTGCTATCGTCCTTTTTGTCGCTGGAGCGGTTCATAAGAAATACCACCGCACCGATAATTACCAGAATGACAATAACAATCGAGGCCCACAAAAGTGTCTTGTTGTTTTTAGGTGCGGGACTGCCGGCCGGTGCTGCGCCATACTCAGGGCTTGGCTGCTGTGGATTTGGCTGCTGTGGCTGTGGTGTAGTTGGCGTATTGTTATCGTATTCTGGGTTCATATGGTCTTCCTTTTACTCCCTCTATGATACCAAAAATTCGGCAAGGACTGGCCATATTAGAATGATATAGTACGTATCATGTCCGAAATATCTCTTCCCCGTTTCACGCCAGAGCAATTGCAAGCCATGGAACGCTCTAAGGACCTATTAGATTACATTGATACAAGTACTTGCGATCATATTATTCAATACGATCCATCGCAAGATGAAGACCCTCGGTTTGAAAGCTTCGACAAGTATCTGGCCGATAATAAGATAGCTAAACGCCGCTTAAAACTTCAGCTGCCCAAAGGGGTGCTTAATATTTACCTGCAAAGACGGTTCGCTGCTATAGAGCCGGAGCAATTTGGGAGCAGCGAAGGCGGATGGAGCGATGACTTTAAAGATCCCGCCTATGCGCCTTATCGCAAACTCCAGGTTAGCTATGCAGCTCTCGCACATGTTGGCTGGCAGGAAACTCCGGATAGAGAAGAAAGCTTCACGTTTTATCGTATTCACCAACCTGCTCAGCCACTCCACAACCTTGGATTAATAGTGGCTGACAACCTTGTGCATACAATCGAATACACTCCCATCGACCGCACCTCAGATACCGATACATTATCCGAGGCCGTCCAAGCCGCTACCCAGCAGCTATTCACCATGGCTGCTGCCAGCGAAAATCTCGAAGAAGCAGAAACATTCGAAAAACAAGCCGAAGCTGCCGCCGGGCAGCAATATATTGTCAGTGACTGTTCCAGTACCGAAGGTCCATCCCGACTATTAACCGCAATTGAGATCGAGCAGCTGTCAAATACGCTGCACATGGCTGAAATATATGGCTAAAAAGCGGCTACTCCTTTGCAGGGCCGTTAAAGTGGATTTTCCCGGCTCCCATACCTGCCAGTATCGCTAAAGACATACCCGGTATATGATATTTCTTCCGGAAATTGCGTA
>JGI24741J21665_1000263_pt1 | contig 15724 bp, 17 predicted proteins | sample KBSCornC7_FD_21665 | JGI IMG/M metagenome (IMG submission 21665) | reverse complement strand
CGCTGGCCAATGGCGGCGGGGCATCAGCGGCCGATGGAGCAGACTCGCAGCCAGTAAGCAGGGCGGCCAGGCCGCCCGCGACAGTTGCGACTGCGAGTGTACGTTTCCTGAGAGCGTAATTGGGATACTGGGAATAGTTCTTAGACATTGGCCCATAATAGAGGCTGCTAGGCGTACTGGCTGTAAGATTCTTGGCAGCGGTACCGATTCATTTCTCGCAGCTACGGTAACGTGTGCTAGTGACCACCGTGGCCATGGCCGTGCCCCCGATCGACACGCGCCTTACTGGGCCAGAAGCGCCAGACGCCATAGCCGCCGGCCACTACTGCCGTAAGGTTCTCAACGCCGATGGTGGCAATATCTATGTTATAACGCTGCGCTACGGCGCCCGAGAAGGCACCAATAGCAGTCACTGCATCTAAGCCGGTGTGAGCCTTCAGGTCGTCTTCGGCCGCGCTATGTCTGCCATCGCGCAAGCGGCGATTGCGATGTGTCCGGTAACTTATAACACCGTATAGGCTAGTGTTTAAGGCAACGGCACTGGCGGTAGCGGCGGTAGCCCAGTCATTAGGAGACGCTTGCTCATGGTGCTGGGCAATATCAACTCCAGCCTGGACCATCATATACATCGAGCTGCCAGCCAACAGGCTGTACAGCAGCCGCTGGCGCGTACGGCCAGCATGTCCATCGCGCCGGCGGCGGACATCATCAGCCTGGGCCCAGGTTGTAAAACCGTCGGTCACATCATGAACGCCGTTGCCGAAGGTTAGCAGGACATGTTCGCCGGTCAGACCGGCACCGGTAACAATTTGCGCCGCACCAAGCGCTATGTTGCCAAAACAGGAGGCGGCCTGCCAGGCTCTGCCTACCGCCGGCGGCGGAGATAATTCTCTATCGTCGCAACCACCCAGATCGGACAGTACATCTTTCATGGCCTGCACTATACGCATTTCCAGCGTTTTTTACAAAAGTGTCGCAAAAAATGCTGCAATTGCCGTTTTTTCACAGGTATATTATAGTAACGGTAAAGCTTAATATAAGGAAAAATAACTACCATGATAGCGCTAATCTCATTTATTCTGGGAATGATCGAACTTGTACTGGGGTTCCGCTTTATCTTTTTGCTGGTAGGCGCCAACCCCATAGCTCCGTTTGTAGCCTGGATTTATAACATCAGCATTCCCCTGGTAGCACCGTTTGCCGGCGTCTTAGGCGGACCAATTATTAACCGTCCCGCCGCCAGCACCGGTACATCGCTGGTTATCCATGGCACCACCGCCGCACCCGGAGTTACGGTGCCCAGCATCTTTGACCCTTCCACCATCGTCGCCATAGTCGTATATGCCGCAGTTTTTGGCTTGGTACTGGCCTTATTGGGCCGCCGCTCATCGCAGTAGCAACCCGGCAGCAGTCTGGCTATGGCTATAATAATACCCGTTAGAGTGTCGGTTGTTATACCTTAGCTGGCTAATCGTCGGGGGCCGCTTTTAGCTGGTCCCGCTGCTTGTGCAGCATCAGGATATACTCTTCGGGGGTAGTTGTAGCCTCCATGCCGGCCTCCTGGACCAAGCCTGCATAAATCTTGGCTGCGCTCTGCCGGGCGCGGTGTATAGCAACGCGCATTGCACCGTTGGTCCGCTGGTACAGCGTACCTATCTCGTCATAACTTTTGTCCTCAAAGTACTTCTGGCGCAGCAGCATACTTTGCTTTTCCGGCAGCTGGGCAAGCACTACTTCCCATAGATCGGCCAGCTCCTCAACAACTACTTCGGCGGTATCAGTAGCCGCAGCTTCTGATACCGCTTCCCGCGAAAGCCGGTTTACCACCTCCTCAACTTCATACTGCACCTCAGGAAGATCGTTAGAAACCACCGCCGACCTTTTAAGGGCATACATTCTTCTTATCTGATCATATGCCCGGCGATTGGCAATACACATAATGTAGTAACGCCTATTAACTGGATCCTCCGGAAAACCACCAACACCATGTTTACGGACATGCCGCACTATGCTGAGGTAGGTTTCAGCCCGGGCGTCCTCGTGCATTTCCAACGAAGGGCTAAAACCGCCCAGCACATGATTGATACACTTCTTGATTGCGGTATCAAGCTCAACTGTTATTTGCGTCAGCCATTCGGCGGTGGCATCGGTAGAGCGGGCACCTATTGCTTCCCAGCCAGTGCTATCTGCCGTAGCGGCTGGGGAGGGGACCGGTTCGCCCGGTTCGGCTTGCCCGGCCGGGGTGTATTCTATCTCTATATCTTCGCCTAGCGCCATATCAGCAGCCAGCTGTAAAGCGTTACGATTGTCGGGGGTCAGGTCAGCGGCTGAGGCGCCAGGTTCATGACCCGTGGGCGGATTATACTCCACTGCGCCTGTAACGATGCGTAAACCGCCCAAGTCGGGTAGCTCGTATCGCGGGGCAGTCGGCTCCCATGCCATTCCCCCCTCATTGCCAGTCCTGATACCATCAGGTTCATGCTCATAAGGGGTCATTTCGGCGGTTGCCATGTATCTAACAATATAACTGTTTATCAACTATTAGGCTGAGTATATCAGAAATTCGCAAATTATGAATTGCAATTAAAATTATTACAACTCAACGGTCGATTGGTCTTCTTTCATGATCTCTTTGCGTAGCCACATGCGCGGTGCGCGGGCAAGATCACCGGAAAAGTGGACATCAAGGAGTTCCTCCAGCCATACCTTTACCGCGGCATTTTGGCAGAAGAAATAGCTGCGGCCCTCATTGAGGGCGATGATGTTCACAAACCAATATGGTTCGATATCTTCCATGGCCTTTTGCAAAGTGATAGGATCGGACAGCACGTCATCGGCACTCCAGATTGCCGCCTGACCAACGCGCATGGGCTCGGTAAAGGTCTTAAACTGTATGTGCTTGGTGTCTTTGCCAATGGCAGCCGCGACATCCTGCATGATACTAGCCTGACAAGCAGTAAAGTACTGCGCCGGCCAATCTTCGGGTAAGGCGGCACGCTCCATGAGGTCGTGGTAGGCCGCTTTATCACGGTCAGTTGTAATGCGAGCCCCAAAATTTAGGGTGTTGTCCAGTATGCCGCAAACCAGCAGGCGGGCACTTACTTGGCTCATCTGGTCCAAAAGCCCGGCGGCCTTCCATAGTTCGTACACTTGCGTACATGCCGCCCCGATATGCTCAATATGCGTATTATCGGCGCCGATTCGCGCCTGCCAATACGCTTCCAGGCCAGGGTGGTGATCGATAACCGTGTCGATACGCGCATTGTCCACAAAACTGGAAAAATACTGCTCTTCGGAAATATCCACCAGGCTGAACGTATCATCCGGCTGTGGCTGGTATGAAGTGACTAAAGGGGCTTTCCAGGCCCGGATACGCTCCGGGATACTCTCATTAAGCGGCGCCTCGCTAACGGCTTGCGCCTGATGGCCCTGGCAGCGCAGCAGTTCAGCATAGGCGATACAGCCCGCATAGGCGTCAATGTCCATATATCGTTGGCCGGCGGTGACAATTTTCATCCATTAAGCATAGCAAACAACCGATTGATGTCGAAGTGGCTTTTAGCGGGGCTCGCCCGAAAGAGGGAAGGCGCCAAGTTCACGGATGCAAGTCCCGTGTTCGCCAGTTTCGTATAAGGCCAGGCGGTTAAATGTACCGCTAAAATCTGCAATTGGGGGCAACCCATCGGTGGCAATCGGACGCTGGTCGGTAAAACGGGTAAGGGTGAGGTGCGGGCGGAAGAGCTCGCCGACACCCCGGTAACCAAACTGCTCGATATTTTGGCGCTTTAGGCCACTGGCTGTCGGTAAAAATTCTGCTTCTCCAGGACGGATGCCCCGGCGCAGCGGGTTGACCGCCGCAACCACCTGCGCCTGCAATTGTGATAGGGCCGGGGGTCTGGTGTACGCGGCGTCAAAATAGCCAAAGGCCTGGTTGTAACGCACCGCCTCCAGGGGCACCAGGGCAGCGTGGCTGGCGATTATTTGCAGCTGCCGCAACACACAACACAGCCGGCGCATCGGCAACGGCAATTTGTGTCATATATAAAGAAAGATGCGGAACGCAGGTTTGTTTTGTCAGAGTAAAAAAGGTGCCCTTATCGGCTGCCGCAGCACTGAATAACAGTGACTGCTCGGCCAGCGTTGTATCGGGGAGTAAAACGATATCGCACTCCAAAAGTTTTTCGGTCGCATCAGAGGCGGCTATATCAAAGGAAGGTGTTGTATCCATACAATTATAATATCATTAGCATCACCTCAGTAGTTAAAGGGTTACTTTGAACGGCTACAGTATCGCCTAGCGCATTCGGCGGCGTGACGGGCTGACCGTTACCTCGGCGCGCTGTTCCTTTTGGTTGGCCATCATCGAAAGGTAGACGCTAAATACCCCTGGTACGGCAATCATGACGGTAGGTAGCGGGCTATCGTTGATGACAATTGAGCAGACAATTAAGGCCACTCCAAACAGTAGTTCACCCCGGTTAAGGTGGATGGCATTCCATAAAGAGACGCGCTGGGAGTCTTTAGGCGTTACCAGGAACACCGATTTACCAAAGGCCGACTTAAGGGAGGCCTTAAGGCTGACAAACATCATCGAACCATACAGCATCATGGAATGTGCCAGATACCAGGCCAAAGAAACAGGATTCTTTTTGCCGAAATAGTAAATAATGTCATTGAGCATGGGAGCGATAAGGAAGATCCCCGTGGGTATCAGCAACCACACCGGGTAGGTGGTGTTGTAGTGCAAAAGGGGCAGAATTGCCACGTTGATGACCACGTAGAACGCGAAGAAGAAAGTAAGCGGTAAGCTGTAGGTAAATAAAATGATGTCCAGCTTTTCAAACCATTTCATCCGCGAGGTAAAAATACGCCAGGTGTATTTTTTGATGAACTCCATATTACCCTGGGTCCATTTGGAATGGCGTTTTTTGAACGCCAGGTAGTCGATAGGGTACTCTTCTTCGCAGATGATATCGGGGGCAAAGGCTACGTAAAAACCCTTGTTGCGGGCCTCGATGCTAAAACACAGATCTTCCGCTACTAAATGGGGGAAGCCTCCGGCGGCCTCGTAGCACTCCCGGCTGACCATGGCACCATGTCCCAGCAGCGACAAAAACCCATGGTGATGCTTTACGGCCTGGTAGGTGGTCCAGTGTGAGTTAACGCCTATCGCAAACAAATTCATGAACTTATTACGGTTGCGGGTAGCAATATGGTTGGCCTGGATAATGCCAGCGTTCTCGTAGAAAGCAAAGTAGTCCAGGCTGCGGGTAATAAAATTGGAGGGCACAATTTCGTCGCTATCAAGGATAACAAAATAGTCAAAGTCGGCAGATCGTAAATAGTTATTAAGATTGCCCGCTTTGTAACCGATGTTATTGTCGCGGCGGACCACTTCAATGTCGTGCTTTTTGGCGAACGCGTCAATTTCTGCGATGTATTCTTCTTTTCTGGAGTCGTCCAGGATAACTACTTTGTAGTTGGGATAATCCTGTTTCATGCAGGCTTCCAGGCTATCGGCATTAAAGTCGTTACAGGTACAGTACACCATAGTAACTTTCATTTTGGCCTTATTGCCAAACTGTTCGCGCCAGTACCCTTCGGGCGGGGCGGTAATAAGACGGCGTTTACGGATGTAGTAGTACAGGGTGTATACCAGGTCTTTTACCCCATTAAGCCAGAAATAGCTGATAAACAGCGTACTGATGGTCACCAGGATAGCAGTAAGCATACCATGCGCTTCTGACTGCTTAATTGCTGCCAATAATGGCGTAAGCGTTGCGGCGATCAAGCCGGCCCATACGATAAAGGCAATAACATACAGCAGCACCGATTTCTTCATGCGTATCCTTTCTGGTGACCCATCAATTTGAACAAAATATGACACGTCCGGGGGTTCAGACGTTGGCACAAGTGCATATTCAAAAGCAAGCTGCCCTATGAGGATGTAATCTTTTTTACATGGCCAGAAAATGTTCGCCGCACGACCTCTAAAAAAGTGGATTGTTTAAATTTACAACATATTTAAAGTGTTATTGCTCGCTTGTTTGTGAGATTTTAGGCTGCACCATGTCTGACCGCCATTTACAATTGGCCACAGATCATAAAGCAGTAGTAAGGAGGTATATGGATCTTTCCGATAAAACTGTCGCAATTATGGCAACTGATTATTTTGAAGAAGCCGAGCTTACCGCGCCGCGTGATGCACTGCAAAAAGCCGGCGCCACGGTGCACATCATCGCGCCGCACAGCGGCCAGATCAAAGCACTGCATCATGTTGACCCGGGACAAAGCGTGGCTGTCGATAAAACACTAGATGAGGCCGATCCCAACGACTACGACGCGCTGGTACTACCTGGCGGAGCAATAAACGCCGACCAGTTGCGCATGGACCAGCAGGCCCGTGATTTTGTACGCAAAATAATGGACGAGCAGGAAAAACCCACGGCTGTTATTTGCCATGGGCCATGGCTGTTGGTATCCAGCCATCTGGTACGCGGCCGGCAGCTTACCAGTTTCCCGACGATTCAAGATGACATAATCAACGCCGGCGGTAGCTGGACCGACCAAACCGTTGTGGTCGACGGCAATCTTATTACCAGCCGCAAACCCGACGATTTGCCTGCCTTTAATCAGGCGCTGATAGAAATGCTCGCTAAAAAATAAACAGATGTATTTGCGTCACGGCACTGATACAGTACAATGAAGGAGGTATATTTCAAGAGATTTGAGAGAAGGCCTTAATTAATGAGTACACCTTTACCGCAATTAAATGACTTATTAAATAGTTATTCACTACGCAAATTTAAGAAAGGTCAGACCCTCCTGTTCCAGGGGGAAGTGCCGCGTTACGCCTATGTCGTAAAAACCGGTACGGTTAAGACCTACAATATCTCTCCCTTGGGCGAGGAGCAACTGGTGTCATTAAGTTCAGAATATGACATCCTGCCCGAAGCCTGGTTCCTGGGCGAGGCGTCGGTAGCCTATTATTTTTATGAAGCATTCACTGACTGCACGGTGTACGCTATTCCGCGCGAAGAGCTGGCCAAAAAGGTTAGTGAAAGCCCCGAGTTCGCCAACCATCTATTGCAGCGCTTTATGCGTTTGTACGTCGGCGCCAGCGTGCATATTAACGCCCTCGAGCAACCTCGCAGCCGTGATAAACTCGTTCACTTGCTGCATTACCTGATGATGCGCTTTGGCAAGGCCGCCGGTAAAGATGAAGTTCAAATTGACCTGCGTCTGACCCATCAGACCCTGGCCAGCATGTTAGGTGTTACCCGCGAAACCATCGCCACTGAGATCGCCCGGCTGCGCCGCGAAAAGATCCTCGACTACAAGCAGCAAACCTACAGCATCAACAAGCCCAAGCTGCTGCAGCTGCGCAACGATGAAAACCTCATTTCATCATTATAATAAGCACGCTCCTGGACCCTCTGCACCGGCACGAAAGTGAGCGTTCACGCGCGGCATACTAAAAATTGAGCCTGTAGTCTCAATTTGTTACTACTCCGGCTCCGCTGGAGGCGGGGGAGACTCACTTTCGTGCCGGTGCAGAGGTGGGCGCCTGGCCCTTGAGATATCTTGCTATTGCCGCACCAGTGAACCGCTGGTATAGTATGGCACTATGCCTGAAAATAACCCCAACAGCACCCCTGAACCTAGCAAATATGCGCTTCTTAACCTTGACGACCCCTGGCAGCATGTCTACGATGCCAATCAGGCTTTTGATGAAACGCGTATGCAAGATTACCAGGGACATATTGATGCTTTTGATGTAAGAGCGCACGAAACGCATCAAGATTTTCTGCTGCCAAAGCTACCCATTCCAGCTGACGCCGGCGCTAACCGCTCTACAGACAAGCACTATGTTGAGGTAATAATCTCAGCTACCGCTGAGGCAGACGTACTGCCGACATTACTGGAAGCTACCAACCAACTGCGCCGTCAACTAGGGGATATTGCCGCCGAAGCCACCGTGCATATAACTACAGAACCGGTGAGGGAGCCTTCAGAGGCATTACAGCCCAGCGCCGAGATACTCAAAGCCTGGGATACGCCAATGCAAACAGTGGTTGACGAATTATTCCCTTATGATGAGCGCGATAAAAGTCAACGGGCAATCATTCAAAAAACGATCAATGCTCTTGGAAGAGCAGGGTACGATACGCTTAGGAAAGTAATCGGGGCTGGCCGAAATGCCATACATGATCTCACATATATTGGAGGCAAAGGCAGTCGTAGCGGTAGTTTTATAGAAGAACTCATGGCCAAAAAAGGTGCTACTGAATTCTGGCTGGACAAGCCTTCGCTCCGCCTTCAAGCCCGAATATTAGAATCGCTATCCAACATGTCCTGCTATGCAGTTGCCGTTGCGGGGCAAAAGCTTCAGAGCGATCGTAGCGTGCAAGACCTGCTGGATGCCGAGCTCAAGGACGTCTGGAAATTTGTGGATTATCTCTACACTCCCGATGGCCTAAGTCCAGAAGATGCCTTGGAAATAAAGACACGAGCCCAACAACTGGAACGGGATTTTTACAAAGCCCGCTTTGCTAACCTCAGAGGTCAAAGCGAGGATGAAGCGTAAAAGGAACAAATGCGCGTAATTGCTGTATATTATGTATGATATTTAATTGTCGTTTAGACCATTTACTTTCATAGTTTGCGTATGATCGACGCCGCTGCCAACATGCGCATTTTTCCAGATGACCCTTGGGAGTATCCATACGCTGCCAACCGCGCATTTAATAGCGCACAGCAGGCACGTGAAAAATTACAGGCTATGGATCCCGATGACCCCCGCAGGGCCACAGAACAAGCCAGCCTACGTTTCGCCAAAATGGACTTTGCCATTTTTAACGCCGGCTTTGATTTCTATGAAGATAAAGCCTACAGCTATCGGCACCGTCAATTTATCGTTAACGACAGGGAAGTCATTGACGTTCCCACCGGTTTTACCGTCTTCATTGAAGGCCAAACAAGTACCGCTAATCTGCCCGAAGTTCGAGCTATTTTAGAAGACACCAAAAGTCGCCTGGGCCAGCTGGGCAGCAGCCTGACGGTCTACCTAAACACCGGCGAATTAGCTGGCAACATCGCTTCCGGCATTGATGCCGTAACTTTAGAGTACCTGCACATGAGCCTCGACGAAGTTTTTGGACTATACACCAAAAATCCAGACTTCAAGAAGGTTACGGTGCAGGCCCGCAACAGTCTCCAGCATCTTGGCTTAAAAACTTTAAAAGATTTGGTGGCTTTTGGCCCCGATGGGACAGCCGATACACCAAATGTAGGCGCCCGAAGCCAAAGCCTTATAGACCATATCATCCAGCGCTATGATTTACAGGATATTTGGCAGCAGGCAAATTCCGTGGAGCGGGCGGCACTGATGTACCATTCGCTTGATGAGGTGCCGCAAGTACTGGCCAGCCGGAGGCGCATTGGCTATAGTTTGCGGGATTACACGGTAGGAGATATCTTACAGGCAGATGTGCGGGAAGTCGCCCGCATTATATCTCCGGGGCAACCCGACATGGCCTATACCCAAAACATCATAGATCTGATGTCCGGCTTTGAGCAAAAGTTTTATCAGGCACGCAGGCGTCTGCTGCGCGGCTTAGCCAAGCCAACAGAGCAGTAGTCGGTTAGGCTTCCAGGCCTTCTTCGACAACTTTAACCAGGTCCTGCGGTGAGGCCCAGGATTTAAGCAGGTAGCGCTTGGCCCCCAAGCGGAAAGCTTCGTCGATATCTGACTGCGCATCCTGATTGCTAAAGACAATAACGCGGTTCTTCAGCACTTCTTTATCCATGTGCTTCAGCATTTCCAGGCCGCCCATTTTAGGCATATTGATGTCAAGCAGGATCAGGTCTACGCTGTCTTTGCCGATGACCGCCAGGGCTTCTTCGCCGTCATAGGCCAGCTGGACGGCATAGCCGTGCTTCTCCAGAATAGTTTGGTAAGCAAGGGCCAGGCTTTTTTCGTCTTCGACAATGAGTATTTTCTTCATTATATATACCTTTTTACAAGATTATGAGCTAATAGACAATACCTTTTTTACGGTCTTCACCAAATCATCGGGAGAAAGATCGGCCTTCAGGACGGAAATTGTTACGCCGTAGGCAGCAGCGTCATCGAAGGTAATAGCATCAGAAAGGTTGCTCAGCATAATAGTTTTGGTGGTGGCGTGCTTTTTAGGCAAGTGCGCCTGTTGCAGGAAGGTCATGCCGTCCATAACCGGCATCAGCATATCCAAGAGGATAAGATCCGGCTGGAAACTATCCAGTTTGGCCAGGCCGACCTTGCCATTTTCGGCCAGCCCCACGGTAAAGCCGGCGCCTTCCAGCAAATAGGCAAAGGCTTCGCGTAACGGCTTCTCGTCTTCAATAATTAAAATACGTTTCATGCCTGTCTCCAGTGTATGCGCTTCCGCAGATGTTGTCTATGCCAGGTGATCATGCTGGGCCTCCTCATGCTCGGCCTCCGTGCTATCCTGCTGATCGTGCGCCGGGATACGCACGATAAAAGCCGAGCCTTTATCTGCCTCGGACTGGACTTCGATAGTGCCGCCATGCAGCTCAACAATTTGTTTTGTAAGATACAGGCCGACACCACTGCCGTTAACGTCATTGGAAAGCTCATTTTCAACGCGGGTAAACTTCTCAAAAATTGTTGCCTGGACCTCGGCTGAAATGCCCACACCATTATCGCGGACCACCAGCAGTACTTCGCCGGGAGCACGTTTCAACTCCAGGCTAAGCATACCTTTTTCGGGGGTATACTTGATGGCGTTGCTTAAGAGATTTTCCAGCACCATACGGATGTAGTGCGGGTCGGCGTCAGCATACACAGCATTTTTGGGCATAACAAAGGACAATTTTTGATGACGGTTCGTCATTGCTTCCTGCTGTTCGCTGGCGACATCACGCATCATTTTGGTCAGGTCGACACGCTTCTTATGCAGGGTAATGCGTCCAGCATCCAAGCGTGCAACGTACAAAAGCTGATTGATAATGTCCAGTTGGCGCTCGTTGCTGCTATAGGCATTATCCAGCATCGACAACTGCTGATCGGATAATTTTCCGGCATAGCCTTGCAAAAGCATACCAACATACTGTTTAACTACGGTGGCTGGCGTTCGCAGCTGATGCGAGGCCAGGGAAAGGAGGTCATCTTTTGCCGTCTGCACTTCTTCCCGTTTTTGGCGGGCATATTTACGCTCGCGATCGGTAATCAAATACCACACCAAGCCGGCGAAGAAAATACAGGTAACCAGGCCTCGCCAGAGGGCCTGTTCGGGCAGCTGGCGTTCACGGGCGCTCACCAGTTCGGGAGCCGCCGAAAAAACGAACTGCCAGTTGTGGCTATTAAGCTTTATGCTAAAACGTTCGGTTCGTGCATCAGAGCGGATTGAGATGGTCTTAAAGTTGGTACTCTGGTAGGCCAGGTGAGCCTTGCCGCTGGCCTCATTGTCGTTAATCTGCAGAGCGATGTTGGGGTTCTGGTTGGTGCTCAAGATACTGTCGACAAGCTTGGTTGTGTCTACACCCATCGACACAAAGCCCTGTAAGGCACTGCGGCGCTCGGCTGTGGTGCTGGTTGGCAGCTCCTTGCGGAATACTGGGTAGTACAGCACAAAGGCGGAGTGGCTTTGATCGGTGTCGCCAAGCAAAGAAACCTTACCGGTCATCGTCATACGATTTAGCTCGACGGCACGGTCCATTGCCGCCCGGCGGGTCGGTTCGGTATAGGTGTCGTAGCCAAGCGTGCTTTTGGTGTTATCGCTGTAGCGCACGCTATAGGTAGATGGTGCATAGACGTCGCGATTGCCGGCAGGGAAAATTTGATAATTAGCATCGCCCTGGGCCCGACGCTGCTCAAGAAAGGCCGGCAGTTGGTCTTTGGTCAGGTAGGTAATGACCCCTGTACCCTCGATATCCGGGTATGCCTTGCCGATATTGTAAACCGACTGATACGACGCCCAGTCACTTTGGGTCAGGTCATCGTGCACCGATACCAGACCGGCGCTGCCGCGCAGAAAGTTCTCATATAACCCCAGGCGGCTTTGCAGTGCCTCTTCTATTTGCTGTGTCTGTTTGCTAAAGGCGTTGGTCATCTCATTCTCCACGCCCTGCTGGAGATTTTGCCAGTAATAAAAGGTGGCGCCCAGGCCGATGGCAAAAACTAATAGCGCCACCAGACTATGCATTTTTGCGTGGTGTTTAATCCAAAGACCGGTAGAGGTGATTTTAGACTTGATAGACTACCAATCTGTGCGTCATAGCAACATAATACTATGTATAGTATACATCCATCTCCAAAGGACATGTAAAAAAGATTACACGTTTTTTAAGTCATAGCTTACAGCGGTATGTATAGGGGTCCGGTACTATGAGTACACAGTAAGCAAGGTAAGGAGGCAGCCATGCTTAGCAACAACCAAGAACTACAGGGGAAAATAAACGATTTCATCCGGCGTAAACGTGAACAATATCCTGAGCTTTCGGAAAGCGCATCCTATATCACCAAACGGATTATCCGCGACTAGCAAGCCTCACGCAATACTAATCTAAGCAAGGCTCAAAAATATGATTAGCATATTTTTTTGGGCGGCTTTTGGCTCAGTTATTGGCTGGGTAGCCGCTATTTTGCAAGATGAGAACTCACCGGCAGCTACCCTTGGCTATATTCTGGCGGGTACAACAGGTGGACTATTAGGCGGATTTGGCGGCCTATTATTATCCCCCGGTGAGCAAGTAAGCTCTGCTGGCACAACCACTATAATGTTTGCGCTATTTGGTGCCACTGCTTTTGTTGCACTTACCGGCCTGGCCCGGCAAAAACGTACTCCGCAATAAGCGTAAGCATCCACGGTGCACATGATACAATGACACTATGATTTTAGAGATGCTGCGCTGGTGGTATGTCACAGGCTGGATACAAGCGGCACACAGAATCGGCAGCTGGACCGCCGCTGTGGAGCATATGTTTTCGTTGTCATTGCTTTTAAAAACGCTTTTTGCACCTTGGCGCCGCATAATAACCTATGGCGGCCGGGGATTGGATGCTAAAGTACACGCCGCTCTGGACAACCTGGTCTCCCGCGCCGTTGGCTTTGTTATAAGATCATTCGTTATCCTGACCGCTTGTCTGGCTATGCTTGGTGCTTTGCTTGCCAGCCTGGTAATGGTGCTGCTATGGCCGTTGCTGCCGCTGCTGTGTATCTTCTTTATAGTACGGGGAATCGTCGGATGACCGAAGAGCTTCAACTGCATAGCTTACGGGCCCGCAAGGCTCGTTTGGCCGGACTTTTCACCAAGAATTTTGTACGTATATATGGATTGCTGACCTTTCTGCTGATTGCCGCCGGCGCCTACTGCCTGACGCTGGGCGATTTACCGCGTGCCGGCTACTGGGCCTTGGCGGCGGCCTGCGCTCTGGCCGTCGTGCTGCTATGGAATCATTATGATCTGCAGCGGCTCGCGCCACGACTGCCGGCTACCCGTTTGGATGACATCATCGAACCGGACCTTCTGGCGTCGCTTAAGAAACACCTGACCCCAGCCAAAGCCTGGGAAATTGTCGTCAACAAAAAAGAGGCCGTGTTTATCGGCAATCATCTGTTACTGCCGCCCGACGAAGTTGCCGCGGGCTTAAGCACCAATGAAGCCGATATGGCCCGCGTGTGGCAGCAAGCGCTGGCCTTTGTGAACCAGGAGCAGGAACCGCAGCTGCACAGCGGCATTTTTGCGATGGCCTTAATTTTGACTTCACCGCGGGCCACAGCTTTTCTAACCAGCATGAAGCTGCAGCCTAAGGATGCCCTCCAGGTGCTTGATTGGGTCGAGCGCGAAATGAGTTATGCGCAGCGCCCCAGGAATAACTTTGGCGGCATCGGCCGTGACTGGGCAACCGGCTTTACGCCTACTTTAGAGGAGTTCAGCCAGAATATCAGCCTTTCGGTACAAGCCGGCGGCGGTATTGCTCAGCACGTTGCCCATGCCGATTTGCTTGATAGCGTGGTTGCCAGCCTGGAGCGGGGAAGCGGCGTGGCCTTAATAGCCCCGGCGGGCACCGGTAAAACCACCTTGGTACATGCACTGGCCGAGCGCCTGCTGCAGGGCAAAGATCCCCGGCTGCAATATTATCAGGTTGTCTCACTCAATGCTTCGCTTATACTGTCGCACAGCGGCCAGCAACTTGAAGGTCTGTTACTGACCTTGTTTGGCGAAGCAGCTGCTTCGGGTAATATAATCCTCTATCTGGAAGACGCGCAGCTCTTTTTTGGATCCGGAACCGGCGCCCTGGACATGAGCCAAATCCTTTTGCCGGTGCTGCGTAACCATCGCATCCGGATTATCGCTTCTTTCAATCCCATCGACTGGCAGCAGCTTCAGGCCCGGCAGCAGGCGCTGGCCAATAGTTTTGCCACCGTAGTGCTTACCGAGCCTGGCGAAGATGATATTTTCAAGTCCGCCGAAGACAGCGCCATGATGTTGGAACACCAATCAGGGGTACTTATTTCCTACGAGGCGATCCGCGAAGCCTACCGCCTGAGCGGCCAGTATATGCAGGAGGAGGCCTATCCGGGCAAGCTGGTGCACCTGCTGGAGCAATCGCTGCCTTACGCCAACAGCAATATATTGACAGCCGGATCGGTACAAACCGCTGTGGAGAAAACCCGTGGTGTCCGTGTGTCGGCGGCGCAGGCGCCCGAAGCTGATATGCTGCTGCACCTGGAAGAGCGCATCCATCAGCGTATGATAAATCAAAAGCGGGCCGTTAACGTCGTGGCTTCTGCCTTGCGCCGGGGCCGGGCGGGCGTATCCAACCCCAAGCGGCCGGTTGGTAGTTTCCTATTCCTGGGGCCTACTGGTGTGGGTAAAACCGAGCTGGCGCGCTCGCTGGCCGCCGTCTATTTTGGCGATGAACAGCAGATGATCCGTTTGGACATGAGCGAATACCAGCGCCCGGAAGATGTTGGCCGGTTATTGGCAGCCGGCGGCCAGCAGGAACGCAGTCTGTTGCTGGCCATCCGCCAACAGCCGTTCTCGGTGGTACTGCTGGACGAAATCGAGAAAGCCCATCCCAGCATCTTGAACCTACTGCTGCAAATGCTCGACGAGGGACAGCTTACCGACGCCCAGGGCCGTCCAGCCTCTTTCCGGTCGAGTATTATTATTGCCACGTCTAATGCCGGCGCTGCCGATATCACCGCCCATGTCAAAGAGGCTGGCAACTTGGATAATTTTGAGCGCCCGCTTATAGATAAGCTTATCGGTGCCGGCCAGTTCCGCCCCGAACTGGTTAACCGCTTCGACGAAGTGGTATTATTCCGGCCGCTCAACGAGGAAGAGCTTACGCAGGTAGCCGAAGTCATGCTGCAAGGCGTTAATAAGACCCTCTCGGCCCAGCAGCTCAGCGTGCAGCTAACGCCCACGGCTCTGCAGCAAATTGTGCACCTGGGTTATGACCCGGAATTTGGTGCCCGTCCAATGCGGCGCATTATCCAAAAGACGGTCGAGAACGCCGTTGCCGTCAAGATTTTACGCCAGGAAGTACAACCTGGCAGCGTTATTACGCTGGATGTGGCCGACTTGGCCCTCGATAATACCGGCGAACAGTAACCGGGAGCCCAGCGCCTGTAGCAGCAATTAGCGTGCTGCTGACGACCGTTACTACGTTATAACTGTTACGGTTACTGTTACGACTGCTTTGGTGCGGCTC
>JGI24741J21665_1000261_pt1 | contig 15769 bp, 23 predicted proteins | sample KBSCornC7_FD_21665 | JGI IMG/M metagenome (IMG submission 21665) | reverse complement strand
AAGCCGAAACGGAATTTTAGCTAATAAAAAGCCACTACTGGTAGCGGTTAGGATCGGCTGGCCCGGGCTTATTGGTAAGCGCCGCATATGGGTGGTCATGCATAAAAATACGTACGCGGCTGTCACGCGGCAGGTCGCATAGCTCGCCATCTTTTTGCATAGCCACCGGACTCCAGGTATGGAAGACAATCCGTTCCCGGTACTCGTGGTAGTTGCCATCAATGGTGCCGTTTTTTAGCTCAAACATTTTTTTGACTATCGGCCGCAGGGCTTTGGTATCGGCCTGCGTGGAGAAAAAGCGGCGCTCCTCGGCATGTACCGGCGGCCGCCCATGTTCGGAGGCCACCCCGGTGTTATAAATGGCATATTCTACCAGGTGGCGGTCCTGGCCAGGCCCGCAGTTATGCTCCTGGATGGTAAATGGCTGGGTGTTGCGCAGTCCCTGCCAAACTGCCATATACTTCATCAGCTGGCGGGTTGGTTTAAAGCGGTAGCCCCAACTGTTACGATGGGCCTCCGAATTCAAGACCCTGATTGCTTCGCCGGAAAGCCCAAAGCCCACATAGCCGGCCACGATGTCCCGCTCGACGGTGCTGTCGGGCAACTCTACCTCAACCTGGAGCGGAAACAGGCCCACTCGGCGAACGTTTTCGCCAAAAACCAAATCCCGGGGGTTAGTGTTGGCCGGGTCCTCGTACATGGCATGAGCAAAATCTGAAGTGCTGCCAAAATGATCGGCGACCATAGTATAGCGGTTGATGTTGTCCGCGTCCTCACGGGTATGACGTACCAGAGCCCTGGCCGCCAGGCTGGGTCCTGAATCGCCGGTGGCAACAAACAGCAGGCTGTCGGGCGGCAGCTGATCGTATATCTTTTGCTGGGTGGCGGCGGCCGATGGCTCGGTGGTTATGGCGCTGATTTTATAATCGCTAAAGCTATCGTACACCGCATCAATGCGGGCATTGGCCTGTTTCGGGCTGGTGCGCATCCAGGTGCATTTGGTGTTATAAAGGATGGAAACATTCTCAAAAGCCGGCTGCGGCTCAATGGGATAATTTTCAAACGAGATACCCATTAGTAATCGATTCCTTTATTGGCTAAAAATTTGTCATCAAAATGATGCTTTATTTTGGACATATTGGTGGCGATGTCTACCAGCGGCAGCAGTTCCTCGGGAAAGTTGCGCCCCGTCAAGCATAGGCTGGTAGTAGGCGCTTTGGTGGTGATAAGCGTTTTAAGCTGTTCAACGCTCAGCAGGCCGTCGTTGACGGCATTATTGATCTCATCACAAATAACTACTTGATAATTTCCAGAGGTAGCGGCTTTCAGGGCCTCCTGATACGTTTCTCTAGCAGCCTGCTTGTGCTGCGCTTCACTGACAAACTCGGCGCTCAAGTCGCCGGCCTTGTAAAAGCCTTTGCCACCTTTGTAGAAATATAATTGATCTGCAAACAAAGGCATGATGTCGCGTATAAAAACGTGCTCACCAACACCCCAATACTTGATAAATTGAATAAAAGCTACGTTCCAGCGGTTGCCCAGTGCCCGGGCCATCAGCCCAATACCGGCGCTGGTTTTACCCTTACTTTCCCCGGTGTAGACGATAACTACTGCGTCTTTGGTTTGATAATCCTCAAAGGCCATAAGGTAGTATTATGCCTCATAAGGGGCGGTTTGGGTAGGCTGTATCGGGGCCTCAGCCTAAAATAAGAGATTGAGAGGTTATCCAGCGCTGATCCTCTAGCTGGTACCCCAGTTCCTGGCAGCTATCACGAAAACCCGGTATGTGAGCTGCGCCCCAATGTAGTATGAAGCTGCTTCCGGGATCCTCCTGCAAGGTCTCTTTAATGGCGTCGAATTGTTTGGTCTCGCGGATCAGTTCGGCGTCATAGTTCTGGCCGCTGCCAAAAATGTCCTGACGGGTGAGGCCGGCTATCAGCAGTAAACCTTGGTCGTGTATCTGGCGTTCGCTAAGATTGAACTGGCTTGTAAAGGTACGTTCTCTTATCAGTCGACTCTCATAATTTTGGCGCGCGTAAGGCCCTTTGTTTTTAACGTGCTGATCAAAAGTAACATCATGAACTTCTCCGATGCGCAGGTGATCTATTTGAGGTACCAGACCGATACGTGAAGCTTCTCGCCGATTTGCTTCGCGCAGCTCCATATGTAGCGCATGTAGCGTTGCCAATGCAGGGTAAGCAGCGGCTGCCGCCTCTGGCACTGGCATAATCTTTTCGCTTTGCAATATCATGCCGCCTGCCTCACGGGCCGCAGTTAGCCGGTCAATTTCCTGATAGTATTCAGCATCGGCTGCGTGAATAATTGCCGCCAAATCAATTCGGCTACCAGTCTCGGGGTGGCGAAAAGTTTCCAGTGAGGTCTGGAATCGATCATTAACAACTCGAACGGCATTTCCTTCCAGGGCCACCGAAACTTCTAATGAGTTCATTTCTATTATAATAACATTTTTGTATAATTTAGTCAATAATTAACAGAGGTCATAAATATGTGCTTATATAGGTCAATACCCAATCTCTGCCCCGCGCATTAGGGGAACATAGTATTGCTAATCGGTGGCATCTGCACGAAATGGCGTAATGATGGCTCCCAGGTTTGCTGGCCGCCCTCGTGATGGACTAGTAGCGAGCCGCACTCCCGGGCAAAGGATACATCCGTTGGTTGCCGACCGTCTGGCTCGATGCTGCTGGCACTGGTGTAGACCTCCAGGCCAATAGCAGCCTGCTCGGAGTAATCGGTGCGGGGATAGATGGTAATCGGTACCGTGGTGATGTAGTCCTCGGGCCCCGGTAGTGGTAAGTGCTTATCGCCGCCTACGATGCCCGCCAAGCGCATATTGCGCTCCAGACCGCCTTCGGTTGTTTGTATGGCCGGCAAAGCTACAAAATTCGGCATAAACGAGGCTACCGCCTGATGTTTTTGTCGCTGACGCGCGCTGGCCAACCTGGCCTTGCCCGACTGGGTAAGCTCCAAGATGAAACGAACGGTCTGACGTGCAGCCGGGCGGGCATCCTGCAGGTAAGCTTCGGCCGGTGCCTCAGGCGTAGTTATGACATCGCTGGCGATCCGGCAGTCACTATAGCGCATTGCCATGTCAAAAAGATCGTCGATCACCGCTAAGGTCTCATCGGGTTGCTGTGTGGCGCCCTGGTTCTCGGCACCGCTGCTCAGCAGGCAGGCCCCTAAGAGGCCGCCGGCTGCGGCCGCACCGGTTATTTTGCCCACACGTCGCATGCGTAATTACCAGTCTTAGTGTGTAACAGATACGGCTCGCCAAAAATGATGTGCTCTTGGTCTTGGTAACTGATAGTCGCTCCAACCACCTTAGAGCACCAGCTACCAACAAGGTCGGTGTCATCAATCTGACCGCCGTATTTAGAGTCTAGCCGGTTGCTAACATATAGGCCAAAAGTATTCTCGACTGTTGGCGTTAAAGTAGTATGCCTGTCAGGGATAAGCGCGCCGGCTACAAATACGCAGTCGTTGTAACTGGTTACTTCGGGCTTGCCGTACATCATGCTGCCGCCGGAAACGCCCAGCTTTGGACTTTCGGCACTCTGCCGCCGTCTAAAACCATCACGGGTACGCACAACAGTAATATCCTGTCTGGCCTCTGTTTGGGGGCCTTGTACAGCTGGTACTATGTGTACTGAAAAAGTACAGCTGGCCAGGTACGGCACCAGCCGCAGATTAAGCGACTGCTCGGCTTCACCCTGCTCCAGGATGACATTCATGTTGGTAAAGGCCTGCACCCTTTCGGTGGCGGCGTGGTCGCGCAGTAGTTCAGCTGCCTGATCGGGGTCAACGCCCAGACTATTGGCGTAGTCGGCTAAACGTTCAGTGATGCTTTTTTCGAAAAGCGGCTCACGGGCAGCCCCAGGTAAAGATTCGGCGGATTCAGACATAGCCGCTATTGTACTATGATTTGTTTAGATGTACAGAAAGTGACTAAACAATTTTTTTAGCTTTGAGGGCGGCGTCAATTTTGGGCCGGTCGAAACCAACGATGATCTCTCCGTCTATATCTAAAACGGGAATGCCCATTTGCTTGGACTTTTCGACTGATTCCTGGGCGAAGGCCTGATTTTCCTCGACATTTTTTTCGGTAAACTTGACGCCCAGTTTGTCCAGGTAATCTTTAGCGGCGTGGCAAAAAGCGCACCAGTCAGCACTGTAAATTGTAACTTTTGTATTCATATATAAAGTATAGCATCTTCCGTGGGCAGAGATTACTGTATATGTATTTTCTTGACCGCATCTTGACTCGCGGACGAAAACCCTTTACAACAGCTAGCTATGACGGAACACATTAGAGAAATCTACCCGCAAACCGCGTTTATAGAAGATATTGTTGGCCCGCACCAGCCGCAATGTGCCGAACTTATCCGGGCCACCTACCTTAGCCAATACTTCGGCCATGGTAACCAGGCGGCTACCGACTTTATGCTCTGGCAGGCTGTTGCCACCCCGATAACCTGGACCGCAGAGGACAGAAAAGAGTACCCTTTTGTACTTGATATTACCGACCGGTTCTTTAGCGGCGAAGGTCCCCAGCAGCTCGCCGAGGCAGCCACAGCTGGTCTGGTCGACCCACAGCTTCCTGCGGCGCGCCAAACTATTGCTGACCGTACCCGGGCGGGCTGGGAGACCCTTCGCCCTGCTTTGCCACCGCCCAGCATTATCAACGAGTTGCCCACCGGCAACAAATTGCTTTCGGGAGAGGCTGACATATCTGTTAAGCACTCGCCAGGCCTGAAGGGCGTGATTGAAAAAGAAGTAGGCCAGGTAAGGCTTGACGTCTCGCTGCTTGCGGCAATCCGCAACTTCATCGCCGTTGACGCGGCAGCAGTGGCTAACGGCCGTCAGCTTGGCTACTACCAGGGTGATCGGTACGAAAGCCTGGTGCGTGAGGCCTGCCTGGCGCGCCGTCCCAGCGGGTCGGCGGCCCTTAATATGGGTTTTGCCCGAATACAAAATACCACCATAAGCGGTGCTGGCCTGCCCGAGCTGCGGGCTCTCCGTAACGCCTGGACGGCACAACACCCCGGGCAGGCTTTCATACCCGCTGCTTTTAAAGAGGCTAAGCGCAGTGCGCACTTTATTGATAAGCTACCGGCAGCGCTGGGCATCGGTGTTTGCCGGCTGTTTGTACGCCCCCGGCCGTTAAAGCCAGGCGGCGAACTGTAAACATCGGTTTTTGCTTGTGCTTTTGATGAGTATGCTATATAACAGATCAAATGTCTGAACTAGCACCCACCTATCCAAACGTCGACTTTATGGCAGACGTCGTCGCTCCTGAAGTCAATCCCTTGAGCAAGAAAATTATAACCAATGTCTATTTAGGGGCTTATTTCGGTCAGGGCGAGATGCATCTGACTCAAAAATTAGCTGCCGAAGTCCAGGATCACGAGTTTAGTTATTGGTTGCCCGGTGAACGGGCGGATTATCACTCAGTTCGACAAGAAGTACAGACCTTTTTTGCGCGGGATGGCGTGTCACTGTTGACTGAGGCTTCACCTCAGGCCAACCATGTCGATGCGCCCGACCAGCATGTTACCGGGCGCAAACATGATCTCTTAAGGTATAGCTGGGAGGCAACCCAGCAGAAATTAGCCACCACCTCATCGTTGGCGGGTTATAACTATGCGCCACGGACCTTGTGGAACCGCTCAAAGAGCAATCCCGCTCCGCATCGTCCTGAAAAAATCAAGGTGGACCCTGATGGACCCTGGATTCCCCCTGAAATGAAGGAAGAGTGGGCCGAGCTACGCCGGGAAGTTGGGCTGGTCCGTGATTTTATTGCTGCTGACACATATAACATTACAAGCGGCCGGGGCTACGGGTTTGATATACCGCTGCACGAAAGCCTTGTGCGGCGGGCGGTACTTTCAGGGAGTGACGTCCGTAGGCTTCCCTCTGCCGGCTTTAGCAAGCTTTGCTATGGCATGCTAAGGCACATCGCTATTTTTGGTTTACCGGCATACATTCGCGGTAATCGTCGCGCCTGGCAGGCCCACCATCAAGGCGAGGAATATTTCACCGAAGATTACTATGACACCAAAGCTAACCGCAGTAATGTTGACCGCCTGGCTGGACCAATCGCTGGCCGTCTCTTGTTAAGGAAGCTACCTAGTTTGCCTAGCTAGCATCCCTTCAGTTCTGATATAGCCTGCTGATCATCGGGCATAAAACTATATAGGGCTATGTTGAAATATTGCGGTAGCGCTGATGAGCTGGACTGGCTTACTGAGTGAGTAGTGCTGTTTGTCTCTGAGGGAGATTCTGCTTTTAGCTGGGTTCTATAGGTGCCATCCGGCTGTCGGCAGTCGACGATCGCTTCGGTACCCGCTGGCCGGTTAGCGGCTGGCCGGGACAGCTGGGTACTGACGTTGACCACTCTGTCGCAAGCTAGCGCTACCGCCCCAACCATCACCAAAAGGCCGGCAGCCAGTATCGCCCGTTCGTAGTTTCCCAGTTCCATATCACATTCTCCTTGCTTGTAATTGTATAGTATAAGCAAGCGGACAATTAACGTGTTAAGTACTTAACAACGGTATACATAATAAAGTGGTTTGCAAGTTCTACCTCTGTTTGTTATAGTAAGTGAGAAATGAAGAAAGCCGCCGACCAACCGACGACTAGCAATGCTCGTGACGATGCCGATTTCGGTATCACTACTATAGCCCTCGACTTTTTAGACACCACTTGGAGAATTGCAGTACCGGTAGTACTATTTGCGGGTATCGGCATCTTCATTGATATCAAGGCTCACAGCCGGCCCTGGATTACGTTGTTTGGAGCGCTCATCGGCTTTGTGCTGGCAGGCCTCCTGCTTAAGCGGCAGCTGGCCGCTGTAGCCGCCCGCGATACCACGTCTAAAAAGCACACCAAAAAGGATACAACCCTATGATGCAAGCATTTCACACTTTTGCCGCCGAAGGCACTTCTGGTCCGCATATTAGTATTGCGCCGGAAACCTTGTTTCATGTCGGTCCGCTGGCTATCACCAACTCCCAGGTTCTTGGAACTATCGGCGCACTCATTTTGTTGTGGATCATGTTCTTTACGGTGCGCGCCGTCAAGCGCGGCAGCCGCAACCGCTTTATGCATGCCGTTATGATGCTTTTCGAAAATCTGTATGACACCACCGTCGAAGTAATCGGCGATAAAAAGATCGCCCTCAAAGTGTTGCCGTTGGCCGTTACCCTGATGTTGTTCTTTATGATTAACAACTGGCTGGGGCTGCTGCCGGTTGTTGGCTCGGTTACCTGGCATGGCCAGGAGTTATTCCGTGGTGTAGCTGCCGACCTGAACACCACCCTGGCCCTGGCAATTATCTCTATCGTTGTTGCCCAGGCCTGGGCCATCAAGCGCCGCGGTTTCTTTGGCAACGCCAAACGTTACCTGGGTAATCCGTTTAAAGACCCCTTGCACGCCGCTATTGGCCTGCTGGAGTTTATCGCTGAGTTTTCCCGTACGGCCGCCCTGGCGCTGCGTATCTTTGGTAATGTCTTCGGTGGTGAGGTATTGCTGGGCGTTATCGCTTATCTGACGTCGTTTGCCGCCCCTGTTGCCCTGCCGGTCTTTTACGGACTGGAGCTATTTGTTGGCGCCGTCCAGGCGTATGTATTTTTCATGTTGACCATTGCTTTCGTTTCATTAGGGCTGCCCAGCAGCGATGATGAACACGAGTCCGAACCTAAAGCTAAGCCCGTGAAAAAGGCTTTGTCAGAAAAGGCATAGCCTTTCGGATTAAGTAATGTTAAGTAATAAGCAAATAATTAAGGAGTAATAATTTTATGGAAAGTATGGCTTTTGGTCTAACTTACGCAATTGGTGCCGGTCTTTGTGGTATCGGTCTGGGTCTTGTCGGTATGGGTGCTATGAACGCAGCTGGCCGCAACCCTGAAGCCATCGGTAAGATCCGAACCCTGATGATCGTGGCTATGGCCTTCGTGGACGCCCTGGCTATCATCGGTTTGGTCGTTGCCCTTATCATTAAGTTCTTGAAGTAATAACGAGGGAAGATTCCCTATATGGATAGTTTGATTGTTGCAAGTGCCGAAGCCTCCAACCCTGGTTTGCTCCAGGCGCTGGGTATTGATGGTAAGCTGCTCCTAGAGCAAGCCATTGCCTTTCTTATCCTGGTTGCCATTCTGGCGAAGTTCGTCTATCCGGCCCTTATCAAGGCCATCGACAACCGCCGTGACCAGATAGAGGCCGGCATGAAAGAAGCTAAAGAAGCCGGTGAAGCCCTGGAACGGGCTGAAGCCAAGGTCGCTGACCTGCTGGCTGAAGCCCGCACGGAAGCTGACGGTATCATTGCCCGTTCGCAAAAAGAAGCGGCTGCCCAGGTAGCCGAGGCTGAAGAGAAAGCCAAAAGCCGCGCCGAGCAAATTGTTCAGGAAGCGCGCGCCCAGCTGGATACTGACGTGGCCAAGGCCCGCCAGGCTCTTAAGAAAGACACTATCGAATTGGTTGCCCAGGCCACCGAAAAGATTGTCAAAGAGAAGATCGATCCTAAAAAAGACGCCAATCTCATCACTGAGGCTTTGCAGGAGAACGCGTAATGGCCCAGACCAAGTTTTCCCGACGAGTCATTGCCCGGGTCATCGCCAGTAAGCTGGTGGCCGAGCCTGCACGTCAGGACTACTGGGTCACCGTACTGGCCGCGTATTTATTAGATACCAACCGCGTCGACGAAGCCGACCTGGTAGTCAACGATATCGAGCACGAGCTGTACGTCCAGGACGGGCAACTGCTGGTTGATGTTACCAGCGCTCGTCCGCTGGCTGCCGATGTCCGCAAAGCTTTGTCCGATCTGTTAGCCCAGCGCACCAAGGCTAAAAAGGTACTCATAACCGAAGCCGTAGACCCCAGCTTGCTGGGTGGCCTGGTGGCGCGTACCGCCGATGCCGAAATGGATGCCAGCATCCGCACTAAACTTAATCGCCTAGCAACAATCAACTAATCTAAGCCAGAACGAGGAGAATAATACAAGAACATGAGTGAGCTTAAAGTCCAAGAACTATCAGCCGAGCTCCGCGACGCCATCCAGTCATTGCGGGATCGCCAGGGCCTTGAAGAAGCCGGTATCGTTACCCGTGTCGGTGACGGTGTGGCCTTTGTGTATGGTCTGCGCAGCGCTGGTTATAACGAAGTACTCGAGATCGAGACTATTGATGGCGGCACGGTAACAGCTTTTGCCCTTAACCTGCTAGAAGATGAAATCGGTGCCGTGATCCTGGGTAATGATGCCCAGGTTAAGGCCGGCAGCAAGGTTACCCTTACCGGTAAAGTACTTGATGTACCGGTTGGCCCTGAGCTAATCGGCCGCGTGGTCGATCCCTTGGGTCGTCCGCTTGATGGCAAGGGCCCGGTTAAGTCTGCTGCCCGCAACCCTATCGAGCGTCGTGCTCCAGGGGTTATGGATCGCCAGACGGTCTCCGAGCCGGTAATGACCGGTTTGGTAGCCATCGACACCATGGTACCTATCGGCCGCGGCCAGCGTGAACTTATTATTGGTGACCGCCAAACCGGTAAAACGGCTATTGCCGTGGACACCATGATCAACCAGGCCAAGCAAAAGACCGGTATCATTAACGTGTACGTGGCCGTTGGCCAGAAGCGCTCCAAGGTAGCTGCCTTGGTTGAGCGCCTCAAGCGCGAAGGCGTTATGGAGCAGACTATTGTGGTCGCTACCAGCCCCGCCGACCCCGCCCCGCTGCTGTACCTGGCTCCTTACGCCGGTGCTGCCATGGGTGAGTACTTCCGTGACAACAAGCAGCACGCCCTGATTGTTTTTGACGACCTCAGTAAGCACGCCGTTGCTTATCGCCAGATGTCACTGCTGCTGCGCCGCCCACCAGGCCGCGAAGCCTACCCGGGTGATGTCTTTTATCTGCACTCCCGTCTTTTGGAGCGCGCCGCTAAGCTTAACGACGAGCTGGGCGCCGGTTCCTTAACAGCCTTGCCTATCATCGAAACCCAGGCTGGTGACATTTCTGCCTACATTCCTACCAACGTTATCTCGATTACCGATGGCCAGATCTTCCTGGAAACCAACCTGTTTTACCAGGGTATCCGCCCGGCTATTTCGGTTGGTCTGTCGGTTTCCCGTGTCGGTGGTGCCGCCCAGACGAAAGCTATTAGGTCTGTGTCCGGCGGTCTAAAGCTTTCATTGGCGCAGTTCCGCGAGCTGGCCTCCTTTGCCCAGTTCTCCAGCGACTTGGATGCTGAAACCAAGCAAACTATCGAACGCGGCCAGCGTTTAACCGAACTGCTGAAGCAAAAACAGTATTCGCCGCTGAGTATCGCCGAACAGGCTGTCAGCGTTTTAGCTGCCACTAAAGGCGCTTTTGATAGTGTACCTACCGAGAAAATTAAGGCTGCCCAGGCCGAGCTGATCTCGTTTATGGAAGATAAGCACAAGCCAGTTATGGCCAGCCTTAACAAGGGTGAAAAGCCATCTGACGAATTACAGAAGACTGTACTGGATGCTGCCGAACAAGTGGCCAAATCTTACGCCGTTAAGCCCGCTGCCAAAGCAGCCAAGGAGTAATAAATGGTGGAGTCTGTTTACCAAGTTAAAGGAATGGACTGCCAGCATTGTGTTAATGCTGTCGTAGAAGAGTTTAAAGGTTTCGATAGTGTGCGCTCTGTGAGCGCAGACATTCTAAACAGCAGCGTGGTTGTAGATAGTGAACCGCCTTTAACCTTGGGTCAGGCAAAAACAGCAATAGAAGAAGCAGGCTTTGTCTTCGCAGGAGAACATTCTAATGGCCAGTAGACAACAGATCAAACAACGTATCGGCTCGGTTAAAAGTACCAAGCAGATCACCAAGGCAATGCAGCTGGTAGCGGCCAGCAAGCTGCGTAAAGCTCAGGAAGCCGCCGTTGGCCCCCGCGCATACGCCGAAATGGCTCGTGGCGTGTTGGCCCGCCTGCGTAACATTGCCGGCGGTGAAAGCGAGTTCCACCTGTTTGCCCAGCGCCCAGTTAAACGCCGCCTGTTAATCGTTATTACCAGTGACCGCGGGCTGGCCGGTGCTTACAACGCCAACGTTATCCGCCGAATGATCGGTGAGCTGCAAAAAGATCGCGCCAGCAATGTGGGAACCTCTGTTATCGTTATTGGTAAACAGGTTGCCCATGCCGCCGGCCGTATCGCCGGCCTGGATGTCCGCGGCGCATATCAGGAGCTACCAGACAAACCTGATGCCGACACACTTCGGCCAATCCTAACCACTGCTGTTGGCTTATTTGCCGATGGCACGGTAGACGCTGTTGACCTGATATATACCAAGTTTGTCTCCACCATTGTCCAGGAAGTCCAGGTTAAGCGGTTGCTGCCAGCAGGCCTTGACCTCGAATCCAGCGAGGAGCAGCACGAAGACGCCGACATTACCGTCGAGCCCTCAGCCGAGGTCGTGCTACGCTCGGTTACCCTGCGTCTATTGGACGCACAAATTTACCAGGCATTATTAGAAGCAGCTGCCAGCGAACACTCCATGCGTATGCTGGCTATGAAAAATGCTACCGACAACGCCAGCGACATCGTTGACGATCTTACCCTGGAGTATAACAATGCCCGTCAGGCGGCCATTACCCAGGAACTGGCCGAAATTACCGGCGGCGCGGAGGCTATGAAATAATGAGTGCCAACAAGCGAACATTGACCCCTCCGGGTTTCTGGAGCCACACTCCAGGAGGCGCCCCCCGGCCGAACTATGCCGACCGCCATGTCCAGTACATCCCTGAGCCTCCCCGGGAGGTGGTCATTGCTCCACAGGAGGGCATCCACCAGCCGGCTACCACACCGGAGTGCCGCGGTGAACTGCTAAGCAATTTGGGCACCAGTGCCACGGGCTTTGCCATGCGCCTTGACCTGGAACTTATCCAGGCCGAGGCGGCGCTTGCTCCTCCGGAGGCCGCAACTTGACCGGCGAGCTGCTCACTGCTCAGGATGATGAAGAACCCAGACCTGAACAGACCGAGACTAACCCATGGGAATTTGACAATCTAGCGCTGCGGGCCATCACCGCCGACCCCGAAGTAACCAGAGCAGCCCTCGAAGCGGCCACTAAACCACCAGAACCACAAAAGGAGATAACCAATAATGGCAACAACTAAAGAAAAAACCAAGACCAGCACCGGACACGTCGTTCAGGTTGTTGGTGTGGTCGTCGACGTTGAGTTTGCTCAAGGTCAGCTACCGCCCATTAACTATGCCCTAAAAACGACGCTTAATGGCGCAACACTCATTCTTGAAGTTGCCCAGCACCTTAGCGAAGCCGTCGTACGCACCATCGCCTTGTCCAGCACCGACGGCTTAAAGCGTAACGCCGAAATCGAAAACACCGGCGCGCCGATTAGCGTGCCGGTTGGTAAGGCCACCCAGGGCCGTATGTTTAACGTTATTGGTGAGCCTATTGATGGTAAGAAGGGTGAATTTACCGAATTATCCCCTATCCACCGCGAAGCCCCCAGCCTGGAAGAGCAGTCCGGCTCTGTAGAGATCCTGGAAACCGGTATCAAGGTAATCGACCTGATCTGCCCTATCGTTAAGGGTGGTAAGGTCGGTCTGTTCGGTGGTGCCGGTGTCGGTAAAACCGTGACTATCGAAGAGCTTATTAACAACATTGCCCGTTTCCACAGCGGTAGCTCGGTCTTTGCCGGTGTTGGTGAGCGTACCCGTGAAGGTAACGATCTGTACCACGAAATGGCTGAAGCCGGTGTGCTGGACAAGACTTCTCTCGTCTTTGGCCAGATGAACGAGCCGCCTGGTGCCCGTTTGCGCGTTGCCCTTTCCGGCCTGACAATGGCCGAGAAGTTCCGCGATGAAGGCCAGGATGTGCTGCTGTTTATTGATAACATCTTCCGCTTTACACAGGCCGGTTCAGAGGTGTCTGCACTGCTTGGCCGCCTGCCTTCAGCTGTGGGTTATCAGCCTAACCTCCAACAGGAGATGGGTGCTTTACAAGAGCGCATTACCTCAACAAAAGCTGGTTCAATTACCTCTGTCCAGGCAGTATATGTACCAGCCGACGACCTTACCGACCCGGCACCGGCAACTACCTTTGCCCACCTGGACTCCACTATCACCCTGAACCGTGCTTTGACTGACATCGGTATCTACCCTGCGGTTGACCCGCTGGCTTCCAGCTCGACCGTGCTTGATCCGGAAATTGTTGGCGAGGAACACTACAATGTGGCCCGCGAAGTGCAGCGTATCTTGCAGCGTTACAAAGATCTGCAAGACATCATCGCCATCCTGGGTATGGAAGAACTGTCTGATGAAGACAAGAAAATCGTTAACCGGGCCCGGCGCATCCAGCGTTTCCTCAGCCAGCCATTCTTTGTGGCCGAGAAGTTTACCGGCAACGAAGGTAAGTATGTTGCGCTGAAGGATACCATCAAATCGTTCCGTGAGATCTTAGACGGCAAGCATGACGATAAGCCGGAAAGCGCTTTCTACATGAAGGGTGACATCAGCGAGGTTAAATAATGGCTGAAACAACAACAGGAACACCAGACGGTTCTCCTTATTTTGACGGTGACGCTGCCCGCCAGGCTGCCGCCGATTTGAACGAGTTTGGCTATCCGGATTTTGTCCAGGAGCATGCAGCCCGAGCCTTACAGGCCGGCTATACCGATGAAGAGCGGTCCGCTGCGGCTGCAAGCAATCCAGACGCCCTCCAGGAAGGAGATGAACGCTAATGAATTTTCAATTGGTCTCGTTAGACGGGGTTAAATTTAGCGCCCAGGTTTACTCGGTAATCCTGCCTACCGCTGCCGGCCAGATTACTGTACTGCCAAACCACGAGCCTTTGCTTGGCGTAGTGGTGCCCGGCGTTGTCACAGTCCGCCGCGAAAAGACCGACCCCGACCACCATCTGGAGCATTATGCTACGTACGGTGGTGTATTAGAGGTCGGTAAAGATGGCGTTAGGGTGCTGGTTGACGAAGCCACGCATGGCGATGAAATCAACGAGGCGGAAGCCGAGAAAGCATATCAGGCTGCCATGGAACTGCGTAAGGCCGCCAAAGACCAGGTTGAACTGGACAAGGCCCAGGCCATGGTTGACCGCACTGCAGTACGCCTGCAGGTAGCCGGTTTGCGCCGCCGGCACCGCCGCTAATCATTCCACCCTTAATCTTAGGCCCGTACGGTACGCTGTCGCGGCCGGCAGGTTATCAAAAAAACACCGCTCTCCAGCGGTGTTTTTAGTCGTCTCAGCAGTAAAAGCTACTGCCAGAGCTTATCCATATGACCAAGGTTGCCCGTTACATCGCCCCGGACGCCCAGTGGCAGCTGTACAGGATCAAGCTCGCCTTCGTACTGTGCCGATACCAACAAGGCACGGACGACGGTTGAATCATACTGGGCAGCCGCGGCATAGACTGAGGGTGGGATGCCAAACTCTTTTAAGACAGGCGCCAAGTTGCGGGTTATAACACCGATGTCGCTGCGGTAAAACGGCTGGTCCATCTCGGCGGCAATGTTGGCGCTGCCTAGGCTGCGTAGGTCGTAGCTATTTATCAGACCGGTTTCTTCCACTAACGCGTGATCACCGGCAACGATCATGACGTGATTTCCAAGGCCTTGCAACCGGGCAAAATTTTGACGTTCGAAAGATACGCTACGAGCATCGCTACGGGTTTCGCCGGCATCATCAGAATCGATTTTGCTGGCGATAGATGCGAAATAGCGCTCGACGTGAGTACTGGCCGTTGCCAGAGACTGGACGTAATTAGTATGCCCAAATACTACCTGCTGGTCAGCAGCCGCCACCTCTTTGATATGTCTGATTGCCTCGCGGTCGGCTTGCGGCTTGGAGAAATGATCGGCCTGGTAGTACGCCGTTGCTCCCAGGTTCATACAGTATGCACAGCCAACCGCCTGGGTACCGTGGGCACAGCAGCCAATCGGGCTCTGCTCGTCGATCTCGGCGCTATGGAGCATGCTTAGCCTGCCACGTGCCCGGGCGATAACCAGCCTGCTGCCTTCAAAATTACCAATCTTGGTAATGAAGCCTGGGCCGTGCACAGCTGCACCGGCCATCAATAATACTTTGGCCTGGCCTATCTGGGCGCCAAACATGCTGGCGTAGCCATCTTCAAGCGACATAATCTCTTTTAGGCCGGTACTGGCCAGCGCCTGGTCAATATAGGCCGCTGATTGAGGGGTGACCGGCCGATCATCGGCACAGCCGTCAGCGAATCGCGTACGCCAACTGGTAAGCGGCGTCCAGGCTGGCTCGACGGCTTCAATAAATGACGGATGAAGATAACCAGGCTCAGCCTGAGTTGATTCATATGGTGAAGACATAACAATAAGACCCCTCACGTGTTGGGTTATTTTTTACTCAGCTGCCATAATAGCGCCAAAGTAAAAGTGCTGTCAATACTCCGCTGGCTGTCGGGTAATTTGCTTAAAGCCGGCTAGGCGCCCTATAGTAGTTGTCATGGTCAACAGCGAAAGTATTCCTGCCGATCCGTCTGCATTTAAAGGTTTACCCGACGAAATATTTACTCCTGATACCTATAAGGTATGGCGCCCGAGGCATCTGTCCGCCCGCTTATACTAGGCATCGATAACAATAGGGTGGAAATACATGATGTGTACTCTGTACATAAGGCGCCGCCAGTAGCTACAGCTTATCTGGCCGGCTTTCAACAGTGGCCCGCTACGGGATAAGCGCCTGGGCAACCAGCTATAACCCCAAGCCCCAAGAGCCGCACATACGCC
>JGI24741J21665_1000249_pt1 | contig 16041 bp, 16 predicted proteins | sample KBSCornC7_FD_21665 | JGI IMG/M metagenome (IMG submission 21665) | reverse complement strand
CGCGCCAGCCAGCCCATACCGCCAGCCAATGTTAATCCGCCAACGCCAGTGTGTGAAACATTACCGGCGGTAGTGGCCAGCCCATGGGCCTGGGCAGCCTTGTCGAGGGCTCCAAGCAGGGCGCCGCCGGCTACCCGGGCACGCTTGGCCTGTGGGTCAACCGTAACGGTGTTCATAGGTGATAAATCGATCATAATACCGGCTTCGATCACCGAATGGCCAGCAATACTATGCCCACCGCAGTGGACGCTTATGTCCAGGTTGTTGGCGCGGGCAAATTGTAATGCGGCAACAACATCAGCGGTGTTTGCACAGCGTACAATCGCCAGTGGGTGGCGGTCAATCATGGCATTCCAGATGGTGCGGGCCTCGTCATAGGCATTATCGCCCGCCTGTAGTACGGTACCGGTTATGTGTTGTTTCAGTGCTGCTAGGTCAATCACGATGTAATCCTTAACTAAATGGTTAACAATTATTTTATATGGCCAGGTACTATTTGTCTAGTAGCCCGCAAAGCATATGCTAAACCCCTGGTTATCCCAGGGGTTTAGCGGCTATTGATTACTTTGAGACGCCCTTGGTCACGATATTACGCGGTAAGAAGAAACTTAATACCAGGCAAAGCGCCAGTAAACCGATCTCCAGCAGGCTGCCGTGTCCAAACCCTCGGGCGTAACTCTGGGTCGAAAGCAAGCTGCCGAAGAAGACAATACCCACCAGCGCCATCCCCAAGGCGCTGCCAATTTGTTGCAACGCATTAGCTACGCCAGAGGCAGAACCAGCATCCTGAGGGTTGACCTGGCTAAGCGCATATGGCAGCAGCGGCGTAAATGCCAGACCCATACCAGCGCCAAACAGGATAAGCAATGGAGCAAATTGCCAGGTGGTCAAGCTGCCGGTGGCCTGCGTGACGGCCAGTCCAAGCAGCGCCGCACCAAGCGCCATTACAGCTACACCGAGCGTAACGGTCCAGCGGCCGAATTTTGGCATCAGCTTGGGTGTGATTGCCGCCGCTGCCGGCATGATGCCGACCGTTACAAAGATACCGGTAAAAATGGTGTGCAGCGGGGTGAAACCGTAACCGGCCTGCAAAAGCAATGTAAAGGTGAGCGCAAAACCCGACATGGTGCCAAAAATAAGCAGGCTCAAGAGCAGGCCGACATTAAACGAGCGGTATTTAAAGAGAGCAGGAATCACCAGCGGTGAACCGCCGCGCTGGCTCAGTCGCCGTTGCCACCAGGCGAATATGCCCAGCACCGGCAGCGAAACGGCCATCATGACAAAGCTCCACCATGGCCAGCCCAGTTCGTGGCCTTGTACCAAGGGGAAGATGAGCAGGCCAATGGCGGACATGGCCAAAATGGTACCGCGTCCATCAACCCTTGGGGCGTGCTCCGACTTGCCCTCGGGCAAATACTTGACACCAAGCAGCAACGCTGCCAGCCCAATTGGCAAGTTAATAAGGAATATAGGCTGCCAGCCCAAGCCGGCAATGTTCATCGCCATTAGCACCCCGGCAACTATAGGCCCCAGCGTAGTGGCGATGGCACTTAGGCCGCCCAATAGACCATTAACTTTGACCCGTTCCGCAGGCTTATAAAGCAGCTGCACCACTGAAAGCACTTGCGGCACCATCATGGCTGCCGTTGCACCTTGCAATAGCCGGGCTAGTACTAGTACCTCGGGATTCCAGGCTGTACCGGTTAGAAGCGAGGTAAGCATAAAGCCCACCAGCCCCCATATAAAAAGTTTTTTGTAGCCAAATACATCGCCCATCCTACCGCCGGTAATCAGCAGTAAGGCAAATGTCAGGGTGTACCCCGAGGCCATCCATAGCAGCGCCGTATAACTGGCGTGCATGGTGTGTTGGATAGTTGGCAGTGCGATGTTCATGATGGTCGAATCCATCAGATCAAGCACAAATGCAGTAGCGATAACCAGTAGCGCGAGTTTGCGCCGTTTGTCTGTATAGCCAGCCGCGTGAGCTTGCGCCGATTTGGGCGCGTTTAAGATAGCTGTAGCCATGACAGCTCCTTTCTTTACTTAATTGTTACTTTCAGTGAATCTTATACGTTGCTAGCTACATACGCGTTTCACTTTCGTCCGTTTCGGTCACGGCGCGTTCCAGTTTATCTAATGTCTGATTCCAGCCCATCTCCATTCCGGCGATATAGCTTGCCCCGGCTGCGGTTGTTGCAGCGAGACGGATGGAAAGTGTCAGCCTGGTGTGTGTTTTATCAATGGCTTCAAATTTTACGGAGTTGTGGCTTTCAAAAACCGGCCGACCATTCTCGAGCGGTGACATCATAAAGTCCAGGCGTTGCGGCGGCTGAAGCTGGGTGTAGTGGCCCTCTGCAGTGTGGATGGTGCCGTCGGGGTGTCGCATATCGACGCGCAGCTTGCCTCCGGGCCGGGGGTCGGATTCGACGTAAGCTGTAGTCAGATACTCCGGACTCCACCACTGCATCATGTCGTCGACTTCGGTCCAGAAGCGCCAAAGCGCCTCACGCGGGGCAGGAATAACGCGGCTAATGGTGACACGGCGACCGTCAGCCCAGGAGCCGTTCTGGGCAGCAAGCGCCAGCTCATGTTTAACGGCGGCAGCGTATTCTTCCAGCATATCCGGTGGATTCAGCCAGTTGGGCTTAAATGCGCTCACCCAGGCGTATAGCTCGTGGAGCGGCTGGGCCTGCAAAGCATATACACGGCGCTGGCCCTGAGGGTACATAATTGCCAATCCGGCTTTTTCAAGCATTTGCAAATGCTTGGTAGCTTGTGGCTGGCGGATAGCAAGCAGGTTGGCAATTTCACCAACGGTGCGAGGCCGCTCGCGTAGTAGTTCAAGAATATGCAAGCGGTTTGGTTCGGCTAAGGCATTGAGTACTGCGATGTTCATGATTTAAATATACCACTGCTAGAATATTCATGTCAAGGAATATATAATTTTGTACAATTCACCTCTGTAATATGTAGCAGCTGGTGGTGCTGTTTTATAAAGAGTAGGCAAAAATCCCTAACAGTAGTTAAATAAAGGCATGAGCATTTCAGAAAAATACGCCAAAATAGCCAGCTACATTAATGATAACCCAATAGCCACACTCGGTACCGTTGGCAAAGACGGCAAACCGCACGGCGCAGCGGTATACGTATACGCCGACCAGGACAAGAAAATGGTATATTTCTTAACTAAAAATCAGACCCGGAAGTACATTAATATTCTGGCGAATGACAACGTAAGCCTGACGGTGGTTAACCCCGGGCAGAACAGTACGCTGCAAGCCAGTGGTCAGGCCTTTACTGTGCGCGACTCGCAGGCCCTGGATGCGGTGACCAAACAAATGGTCCGGGCTAATCCGCTGGCCTCGGAGTGGATACCGCCTATCTCAAAGCTTGAAGCCGGACAGTATGTAGTGGTAGGCGTGAAGCTGGCGCACGCCCGCCTAGCGGAATTTTCCGGCATGGAAGTTAACCAGGAAGAGATTTTTACAGAAGTGTAGGTGCTCCGCGGCAGCGAACTGCTTATGCTAAAATATAAGAAATAAGCCTAAAAAAGAGGACCCACTATGAACCGTAGCGCCCTGGATAAACTTGTATCATCGACAGGCCTGATTGTTGCCATCATTCTATTTGCCGCTGCCGGTGGCCTATTTTATGCGCATAATTTTATACACGGGCAGGTTCATGATCAGCTGATGCAGCAGAAAATAACCTTTCCAGAGGCGAACAGCAAGCCGTTAAACGCCCTGCCGGAGACTGATAAAAAGGCTGTCGCGCAGTATGCCGGGCAGCAGCTGCTGACGGGTTCACAGGCCAAAGTTTTTGCTGACAACTACATTGCGGTTCACCTGAAAAGCGCCGGTGCAGGCAAAACATATGCCGAAGTCAGCTCGGCCGCAATCGCCAACCCCACCGACGCTAAGTTAGCCCAACAAGTACAAACGCTTTTCCGCGGTGAAACGCTGCGCGGTATGCTACTTAACGCTTACGCCTTCGATACGATGGCTGTAGTAGCAAAATATGCTGCCCTGTTCTCACTGGCTGGTGCAGTACTTTTGACAATATTGGCCGTACTTGGCTTCCGTCATGCCGGGGCTGCCAAGGCTCCAGCCAAAAAGCGCAAGTAGATAGTCGTTTGCGCTATAGGCATGGCATGGCTATAATAGCTACCCGTGAAGAAACCAATAATTACTATTTTGGGGACTGGGTACGTTGGCCTTACTACGGCGGCGATATTTGCCGCGGCAGGCATTAAAACATATGTGGTTGATACCAATGACGAACGCTTAGATAGCGTACGAAGAGGCAAGTCTTTTTTTTATGAACAGGGGCTGGATCCAATTATTGCCGCAGGGCTTGCTGCCAACATGCTTATTCCAACCACATCGTACGCTGATTCTGTAGCGCACAGTGATATCGTTTTCTCGGCCGTGGGAACGCCAGACAATCCTGACGGGAGTTCAAACTTACGCTATATCTTTGCTGCCGCCACCGAGGCTGCACTGTACCTTAAGCCTGGCGCTATCTATGTGCAGAAGAGCACGGTGCCCGTTGGTACCGGCGCAAAGGTCAAAGAGGTGTTTGCTAAGGCCAAGCTACCGGTGGCCTACGTGTCTAACCCGGAATTTTTGCGCGAAAGCACCGCTGTTCTGGACAGCCTGTGGTTTGACCGCATTGTCGTTGGCGGTGAGGACCAAGCTGGGCTCGAAAGCGTAAAAGCCGCTTATCGCTTAGTGGAGGAAAGCCGCCTGGCAATTGCCAAACTGGCCGGAATTACTGCACCTGCTGTGATGCCTGCCGGAGATTATATTACTGTTAATCTTGAAAGTGCCGAGTTGGTCAAAGTAGTTTCTAATGCCTTTTTAGCGCTCAAGATTTCATTTGCCAATTCCATAGCCTTTTTGGCCGACAAATCAGGCGCTGATGTGATGCAGGTACTCGACACGGTAGGCCGTGATAGGCGTATTGGCCAGGCATTTCTGAATGCTGGCCGCGGGTACGGGGGCGGTTGCTTCCCTAAAGATGTCAGCGGCTTAATCGCTGCCGGGCTGGAGCAAGGCGTTGACCTTGGCATTATGCGCCAAGCGCAATCTGTTAACGAAAGCATGCCGGGCTACATTATCGAAAAGCTGCAAGATGCTCTGGGCGGCTCCTTAAAGCAGCGTCGTATTACTGTGCTGGGCCTGTCTTTTAAGGCTGGCACCAGCGATGTGCGCCGTTCGCCAGCCATTGCTATCGCCAATACTCTGGCCGAACGCGGCGCGGAGGTTGCTACTTTTGATCCTCAATCCAACAAAGAATCGTCGCCGCTGTTGGACGAACCGGTAACTATCGCTTCCACCATCGAGAGCGCCCTCAGCGGCGCTGACGCAGTTATCGTTGCAACCGGCTGGCCGGAATTTATATCTTATGGTGCCAAAAACTATGCCGCCAAGCTATCGGGTACTATCTTTGTGGATGCCATGAATTGCTTTGACATTCAGGATATCACTGCTGCCGGCCTCCAGTATCTGGGCGTCGGCCGGTCTGCCTAAGGGTCTAATGCACTATCTGCGGCCAGATGCTATCTTCTGCGGGGACAAGCCGAGGAGTGCCGTAGGCGGCTTCATACCGTCTCATCTGGCCGGCAATAAGGACTAGGGTTCTGTCTATTGTTGTATCATCCTGCTGAAAGGCAACGCGGTCGGCTGATGCACGGGGGACGGGGCGCAGGGTACCGCGCTCAACCAGCTGTGTAATATGCGAGTTGGCGGCGGCGTCTTCCACGGTGAGCGAAACCATCTTTCGTGCTACCGGGCAGCCAACGCTTTGCTCCTTATATTTCTCTTCGCTGGAATGCATTCGCTCTTTTAGGGTCTGGTTGAACGCTTTGTCAAGTTTGGCGATGGGCTGGGCTTCATCGGGACGCTGGCCAGTGACCCAGCCTAAATTGAATAGCGGCTTTCCGTCGAGCGCCAATTCTTTGTCAAAGTACTTTTGTAAGGAGTTCTTTTGGAAATGTTCCAGTTCATAGCCAAATATTCGGTGGAGATGCCGCGCGGTGAGCGCCAAATCGTGCGTTACCCGGCCAAACCAGTCCGACTCGATCATCGCTGCCCAGTCCTGAAGCCTGAACTGCTCTTTTTGCTGGCCCGTAAGCGCCCCTTCATCTACAAAAAAGTCGGCGACAGCATTGGCAACACCAGCCGAAAAGTGCCAGGGAAAGTCCATATTTTCCAGGCCATAACCAAATATCCGGTGTTGTACAGCCTGTCGCTCATCTTGTGCAGTAAAACCATGTTGCTTGCGGAAGCGTTCATCGCCTATAGGGACCAACTGTCGAAGGTGCAGCGCAGTAACAAACAGGCTCTTAGCGGCTGGGTCAGCAATAACTTCTTCGGGATATTTACCCCCGGAGGTAGTCTTACGGTACTCTTCGTAGGCATCAGGATTGATTTGCGGTATAGGAGTGGCGCGTAGGGTTTCCAGTAGCCGATCATTAACATCGGTGTAGGTTGAAAATGCCTTGGTGGACATAAATTCGCCACGCTGGTGCATTAAGGCTCCAAGCTCCTGCTCGTACATTTAAATTATTATAACATTTAGATGTAAAGTTGACAAATTACTACCCCGGTTAATGCCCGGTTTGGGGGAGGATACTTGGGCATGTGTTATGGTAGCAGTATGGTTCGTCCCGAAGGTTTACATATCCCTGAGATTCAACCAGCGTCCATTGAGGCCGCAGAGCAGCAGCCCAAGCCTTTTGATTGGTTTTGTAGCGAACAATTTTTTCTCGGTCGCTGGATGAATCGGCAGTTTCGAAAGTATGATGTAGGCAAGGTACTGGCTGGCATCGCCATTCCCTTGCCGGCTGTAAAATATGAAGCCGGTATTGCCTACGGGGCCATGAAACATGCCTACAGTGAGCATACCTCCGGTCAGAACCTTCCACGGGTAGAGCCAAGGACGATAGACGAATATTTCCTAAGGCTGTGTCCTAATTCAAAGCGCGAACCGCATTCGGGTAAAGCTATTGACGGAGTAGATCATGAAGCGCTGATAGCGATAACGGCCGATTTTATACCACAGCAGCTCTACCTCGGTCATAGGTATTTGCAACGTTTTGGCAATGACCTTGTAAGCAATGGCGTGGTCTGCATAGCGATGGCCTACAATATAATCGAATCCCAGTTGGCCAGTTAGCGAATACGTCAAAATATGGTAGTATATCCCGATGAATCGGTCTTATGGCCCTAGGGGTCTGCTGACCTACGAGGCGGTCAATACTGCGCTGGGAATCGAAACTTTAACTACACCCCTGTATATATCAGCTGAGTATCTTTCTGAGGTGCTTGATGACCAAGATCCTCGGAAGGCGGAGTATATCCCTGCCATGTGCACTTTTGTGCATGATTGCTTTGAAAATCCTGGTGACGATTATCACCGGCAGGCTGTTGCCGAGTACTATGCAGCTTACCAGAAGGCCAAAGCTGAGGCAGACCCAGTGGCTGGGGCGGCTGAGGCCGATGATCAGCTGGCTGATACAATTGGCTTTTTGCAATATTATCAGCACTCTATCGTTGAGACCATCGAAGCCAATGACTGGCTGGAAAAAATGGATGCCTGGCGATTGCAGTGCGCAGAATTTATCGCCAGCCCGGCAGGCCGCAGGCTTGTACCGCCCGAAAGCACAGAGCGGGTGGTGGGGGCGATGCTGTCAGTGCCGGTGCTGATTGATGATCCGCTTTTAGCACTCTACAATGACCACCAACATCAAGGTGATGGATATTTTGGTCAGTTTTGGGGTAACTCAAGGGTACTGCGGGTTGATCCTTTTGCTATTATGTCGGCATTGTCGTTTGACGGCCAGAGCGATCCCTGGCGGGTTGATATAGCCGTCAAAAATGTTCTATTTCATGAGTTGATCCACGCCTGCACCAATTATTTTTATAGGGTGGTCAACGGGCAGTCATCCGGTAATGCGGCAATAGAGTTTGGCCAGTTTTGGCTGCGACCATGGGCCGAAGGTATGACACAAAAGCTGGCTGACCAGATCAGCACGGCAACCGCAACGCCTTATGAGCTGGCCATGTTGGCCGCAGAGGCTAAAGGTGAGCTGGGTCTGAGCTGGGATATAAACAGTCTCTGGCGGCACTCGGAGGCCCCCGAGCTGCCAGAGGCATTGGTTAACACGTCGGTTGGCGACATACGATCAGTCTACCAGTCCAACTACCGCGAATTCAGGCTCATGCTTGATGCGGTTTTTGCTAAACTTGACTGGCAGGCGGCCGGGTATAGTGCAGAAGATATTGAGACCCTGGCGGCGTATGCTTTTATCGAAACGACAGAGGACGTCTCAGCGTACCGTCAACAATTTATCACCGCACTGACCCAGGCATCGCACCCCGGCTTTTTGATGAAATTGCTGCATGCTGTTGATATGCACGGCGAAGAGCTGGTTACCAAGTTGCTTTTAAAGCCGGATTTTGACCCACACGATGTCCAATCCGTGCCTTTTATAGCCACGGAAGACTACCGGAAGTACCTGAATGACCAGGCCCAAGCCAACCAAGAGACGTGGAACATGCTGCTGTCGTGGGCCATCAAAGGGCAGCGCGTGCTGATACAAAGAAGTGTTGCCACACCAACCGATCTGGAAGCCGACCGTCAAGTCCAAAAAATGCTGGGCAAGGATCCGCGCGCCGTACAGCAGGCTCAGGATGTTGAGCTGGCGACCGCCCAGGAGAGCATACAGCTTTGGCTTGATATATCAAGAGAATAATTTTACCGGCAGCCTGCTGCCACAACCAGCCGCATCTGTATAATGGCAGTATGAATACATACGCAAAAGAACTTTCCTTTACCCTACAGCTCGTCCGTGACATGAAGCCGATTTTTATGAGCTATTTTGGCCGCTCGGGGGCAAGCTGGAAGGCGGATAATACTCCTTTAACCCAGGCTGATGTTGAGATTAACGATGCGATTATCGAGCGCATTAATGCAGCCTATCCCGGCGATAGTATCTTTGGGGAAGAGGCCTCGCATACCGAGAGCTCCTCGCGCGTATGGGTGGTTGATCCGATCGATGGGACACAGGCCTTTGAAACAGGCATCCCCACCACCACTATCGTTGTTGGTCTTGTTGTGGACGGTGTAGTAAAGGTTGCGGTTGCCTACGATCCAATACTCGACAATGTTTACCATGCTGTGCGTGGCGCCGGGGCCTTCAAAAATGAAATACCCATCCACTGCAGCGACAAAAACAATTTCGAGAAGAATTATTTTGCTACCTCCAGCTTTATGCCCAAGGGATATGCAAGCGTTGGCACTATTCACGACTATATCGACAGCCACAAGGGCAAGGTGTTTAACCTGCGCTCGTTTACCTATTGTGCGCTGCTGGTGGCTGAAGGCAAGCTGGCTGGTGCGGTGCTGGGCGTCGGCCGGCTGTACGACATTAGCGTGCCGGCCCTGATCGTGGAAGAGGCCGGTGGTAAGGCGACAGATCTAGGCGGCAATGACCTCAACTACGTGACGGGCTCTGATGGCATATTGGTGACGAACGGCCAGATGCATGCGCAGCTACTTGACGTTATTGCTGGATAGCAACGGAACAGTAAAGCCGCGTATAGTTGCCTTCCTCGCAACATAGTGGTATTGTAGCGACATTATGCGCGCCGAAGAATTTGATATACCACCTTCTGTCTCACTATATTATATTCCGGAGACCTTTGTTACAGTCGGCTGCCTCGACTGCCCGGCGCGGCAGGTATTGGAATATAAGGGACAGCCAGAAGCCAAACAAGATGTAGCCCTGCGGGCTGGTTTGATAGCCGCCCAGCAGTGTGCCCTGATAAAAGCCGAATTACCCGAAGGTGATATGCCGCCCTACATGATAGTCCAGCAGGTCACCGCGAAGATTAAAGTAGATGGAGCGGGCCTGCCGGGCGTTACGGGGTATCTTACAGGCCTCGGCGAACCGGCAGATTCTGCTGATCCGGTATCGTGCCCAACCAAGTGCACCGAGCGTGTTACTGAAGTTGCGGACTCTATCCGCAGCGCTATTGAAACAGCGTAGCAACAAACTGTTTCATCTAAGCTATACTAGACTCGGAAAGTAATAGGAGGTGTGTTATGGCACAAGTTCGTTATAAAAACCGTGAAGAGGCCTTTGCACAGCTCGACCGGATGACTGGCACTTGGGTGGATGAAAGCGGTAGCAAGGATACCTATGCATGGATGGAGGGCGGCAACTTCATGACCCATACATTGGAGGGCGGCATCGAAATAATCGGCTACGACGAAGAAAGCGGTCAGCTTAAGACGCAATTTTTCGCCAGTCACCGCGACATGCTGGACAACGGTGGTAAACCAATAAAATATATCTACAGCATTAAAGGTGAAGATTTTGAGTCCAGGTTGGATGATATGCCTGACCGAGAGGGAAGCTTTGTTGGTAAGCTGACCGATAACGACACGAAGCTCACTGGCCGCTGGGACTGGGTCCAAAACGGTGAGAAGATGGGCTACGGCTCGGTTTCAACCAAGCAGGTATAATGTTTCCAATCAACCGCCGTTCGACACGATTTACTGGTATAGTTATGAGGTGAAAACAATTGACATCCTTACTGAACTTATCGCTATCCAGTCTGAATCTGGCCACGAACAGGCGATTGCCGACCATACAGCATCTTGGCTAAAGAAAAATACGCATCATGTTGTTAGCCGTCAAGGCGACAATGTACTTGTTTTTGTTAAGGGAGCACGTTCGGATAAATGCCTGATTTTTAACGGACATATTGACACGGTAAAGATCGGTGAAGTATCTCGTTGGCACACCGATCCCCTGAAGCTGACTGAGGAAAATAATAGATTGTACGGCCTAGGTACAAGCGACATGAAGGGCGCCGACGCGGCGATGCTGGAAATGCTACATCGCTTGAATGACTCCAGGCCTGCCTGTGATATGTACTGTATGTTTGTGACCGAAGAAGAGACCACCGGTAATGGTACGAACGACACGCTTACTTTTCTTAAGCCAAAACTAACCGATTACAAAGAGGTCGCAGCAGTTGTCGGCGAGTCGACGAGGTTGGGGGTAGTGTTGGGCCATCGCGGCAACGCCTTTGTTAAGGTGACTTTTAGTGGTCAGGGCGGGCATGCCTCCCGCCCTCCGCAACGTGCCGAGCAGGCAACCCATAAAGCGCAGCTTTTTATAGCATCAATCGCCGATACCCAGGCCGCGTGGAGTAGTGCCTATAGCGACGACCTGCTTGGCGGGCCGAGCGTAACGGTAACGGCGCTGGATGCCGGAACCGGCGCGATGAATCAAATTCCCACAACGGCTACGGTAACATTGGATATTCGGACAATTCCTTCCTTCCATACGCAATTAGTGCCCGAAGTGCAAAAATGGAGCAGTGCCTTTGGTGGCCAGCCTGAGATACTGTATCCTTGTCCTGCAGGCTACTGTGCCCCCGACGAGTCTATAGCTGTTATTGCAATGCAGTTGGCAAATCAGCAGGATGTGGTAGTTACCCAAGGTGCAACTGATCAGCAATTCTTTACTCAGGCAGGAATCCCGGCGATTATATGTGGCCCTGGTGACAAGACCGTGATCCATAGTCCAAATGAGCATATAGAAAAAGAGTTGCTACAGCAATGCACCCAGCGCTATCTGGAAATTATCTCCCGCTGGGCGGAGTATACTACCTAGAGTCATGCATAGCTAAACAGGAGAAAAGTATGTTCAAAGATACACCGGTGGTGAATGGATTTTCGACAGATGACATCGCTAAAGCCAAGGAGTTTTATGGCTCGACGCTTGGTTTTGCCGTGGAGGAAAATGGGGGCGGCATTTTGACGCTGCAATTTACCAATGGAGGCCGGACCTTTATCTATCCAAAGCCCAACCACCAGCCCGCAACCTATACCATTATGAACATTATGGTGGATGACATTGAAGAGGCGGTGGATGGGCTTATCGCCAAGGGAGTAGTCTTCGAACACTATGACGGTGAGTTGCACACCGACGACAAGGGCATTGCCTGGGGCAAAAAGTCTAATATGGGTCCAAATATAGCCTGGTTTAAGGACCCTGCCGGCAATATTCTTTCACTTCTGGAAAGCTAGCAAGCCACCATACATTGCTGGTGTGACAGGTGCACCCCCTAAACCATTTATAAAAATGTTCGTATAAGCCACGGCGCAGATTGATTCGACAGATTGTTCAGATTTTTAACCTGGGAACCAATAATCTAATTCATAGTTGAAAATATGAACTTAGTGTAAAATGACATCGTCAAATGTGGCTCTACCGACTACGTAGTGGACAGATCGGACAAATAATTATAAATGGGGGGCACTACTGTGGACTTAAAACACTTACCGCGCGAAGCGGCTGGCGGCTGCGTTATATCGCCGTATGATTCAAAAATAGAAGTTGGCCCGCAGCACCAACGCATATCCCGGGCTGTGGCCAACGATACAGCCGGTACTTCCCGGATATCAGGCGGGCTTATTATTATGCCGCCGGGAAAAATATCCCGTCCGCATATTCATAAAGATAACGAGATCGTGCTGTTTATTGTTGAAGGGTGGGGTGTCGCCCTATCTGGCCCGGATATGAAACCAATTTTCCATGGCCCAGGCGACTTTTTGTACTTTCCGGCTGGCTGCGAGCACGTTGGTATCAACCTTAGCAGCACCGATCGCATTGTATTAGCAGAGATACGCACCGACCCGCATTTTAACGAAGACGTTATCGTGCTGCCCGAGCTGGAAGAAAAGGTACACCAGATTGCCGCCGACCTGCAAAAGAAATTTGCCGCCGGTGAAATTATTCCCGAAGCCAAGCACGAGAGCCCAGTATTCCATTATGAACAATCTAAAGAACAATTTTCGGAGTATTAGATATGACTATGAAACAAGCCCCAGATTTTAGCCTGCCCGACCAACACGGGCAATTGCACACACTTAAAGACTATAAAGATTCCTGGCTGATACTGTATTTTTACCCTCAGGATGAAACGCCGGGCTGTACGGCTGAGGCCTGTGTCTTCCGCGATGGTCGTGAAGATCTGGCGGCTGTAGGCGCTGAAGTCGTTGGGGTATCGGCTGATGACGTCACTTCGCACAAGCAGTTCGCCGATAATCACTCGCTTAATTTTACTATCCTGGCCGACCCTGAGCTGACGGCCATTAAGGCCTATAACTCCTATAATGTCGAAACCGGCCGCACGCTGCGCAACACCTTCCTTATTAATCCTCAGGGACAGATTGTCCGTGAATACCAAGAGGTATCACCAGCCGGGCATGCCCAGCAAATTCTGGAAGATCTCCGTAAATTACAGGCCTAGCGCACTTCTGGCTACAGGGGAAGCGTTGCTTTACCGTTCAGGACGACTTAGCAGAACCATGGCCGCCTACTAGGCGGCCATGCCTTCTTCGGCCATCTTGAATTTCTTAGGCAGCATAAAGCTCAGGCCGCAAACGACGACCAGCAATAAGATGACGTAGATAACCGCACTGCGGAAAGAGCTGGCAAAGTTACGGGCATTGGCGTCGCGGGCACTATTAGCAATGATTTGGCCGATCTTCTGGCCGGCCGGTCCGGCCGGCGCAGTAGCCTGTGCCTGCTGGCAGCTGGCGGGTACGGCGTTAGCGTCTTTCTGTGTACTGCGATCATGGAAGCAGGCCCGGGTTTGGTTGATGATCTGCTCGGTAGCCTCCGCCGGAACATGCTGGGCGATGAGGTCCTGGCGCAGGCCGCTGCTAACATCATCAAAGCTCCTGTAGGCACCGTGGTTAAGCTGGCCAAAGAAAATCACACCGATGATAGCAATACCGACGGCTGCACCAACCTGCTGGACAGCGTTCAGGATGCCCGATGCCGAGCCGGCGTGGCCGGGGTCAACGTCCTGCAGGGCGGCCGAAAAGATGGGCACCATAATCTGGGATAAGCCAATGCCAATGAGGAATAGGCCAGGGATAAACATCCAGGGCTGCGCACCAAGCAGGTAGTGGCTGAATATCCACGACGTAATAATAATACCGGCAGTAAAGAAGCCAGCACCAATACTAATGACCGTGCGGCCAAACTTGGCGACCATTTTATTGCCAAGTACGGCAAAGCCAATGCCCATACCCAAGGCTGTTGGTACGCCGGTTAGGGCTGCCTTGATAGGGCTGTAACCTAAGCCTGCCTGCAGTACGAGGGTAACAGTAAGGAAGTAGCCAATCATCACCGATTCGACGATGACGTTCAGGCCCAGTCCGCTGACAAAAGTGCGAACCTTAAACAGGGCCGGAACAATAAGTGCCGATCTATCATGCTTGTCTTTGCGGATCTCATACCAGGCAAAGTACATCAGAGCCGGAATAGCCAGCGCCAAAACGACCAGCGACCACAGCGGCCAATTTAGATCGCGTCCCTCAATAAGCGGGAACACCAAAAGGCTCAGCGCCAAGATGACCAACAAGGTACCTTTAATGTCTATATGCAAAGGGTGGATTGACTTACCATCAGGCAGGTATTTCCAGCCGGCCAGCAGTGCAAAAATTCCAACCGGTAGGTTAATAAGGAATATAGGCCGCCAGTCCCAGCCAAAAAAGTTGGCCTTAATCAGCAGACCGCCGATAATCGGTCCCAGGGAGGCAGATAGGCCACCAAGCATACCAAACATGCCCATCACGCCGGCGCGTTCTTTGGGGTTGTACATAACCTGCATCAAGGACATGACCTGAGGCACCATTAGAGCGGCCATTGCTCCTTGCACCAGCCGGGCAATAACCAGAAAGAGTGGGCTGGGTGCAATTCCAGATAGCAGCGATGCAACGGTGAAGCCGGCAATACCGATCATAAAGATTTTCTTGTAACCGAAAACATCACCCATGCGGCCACCGGTTATCAGCAGCAAGGCAAAGGTCAGCGAGTAACCAGCCACCAGCCACTGAATCGTGGCGTAACTAGCGCCTAAGTTAGCCTGGATTGAGGGGATAGCGATGTTCACGATAGTGGAGTCAAGCAGGTCCATGACGAAGGCGAAAGCCACAATCAACAGAGCAATTTTTTTCTGCTTGGCCGTGAACGTGCTGGCATGATGCGCGGCTGTTTTATGTTCCATAAAGTTCCTTTAGAGTTTTTAGTTACTGAGCCGTATGGTACTACAAACGGAGGTAACTTAATAGTGTTAAGCTATAAATCATTCAATATGATCGGTCCCAAAGACGTCAGACTACACAACGCTTCGGGACCGGCTGCTCTTATCACGAAAGAGCAGTCTAAGTAGCCTAGCATGCTTGTATAATGCAAGTAAATACTTTTTTGTGCAAAAGCGAATTTGCCGCGTTTTAGTAAGTGTGGCCGTCACGCAGCGAGATATCGTAGAGCGCCACGTAATGCTCTTTTTTCTGCTGTTTCTGTATGGAGGTAACACCATAAATGATGCGCACGCGCCGCAGTAATTGGTCGGTAACGGTTATGGATTCGGCATTACGAAGGTCGCTGGGACTAAAGCGTCGCAAATATTTTGGCCGTTCGTGTGAGCCGGTAAGCGAAAAAGGAGCGTTAACAACTCTGCGGTAGGCAAAGGGGTTATAGCTAATATCTTCCAGGTAGTACCGTATTGCCGCGGACATATTGGGGATATTTCGATACTGGTCGATGAATTTAGCAATGAGCGGATGCTCCATGACATCGTCGAGGCTGCCAACCTCATGGAGATTGTAATTGTGGTTGGAGCTGCCGCTGCTATTGAGGATGGCAAACGTCGGTAAAGGCTGATCTTTAACGGTAATAAGGTTTTCCACGTCGAGTTGTTTTTCATGGCTCTGGTTAGCTGCTTTTTTAGCACGCTTACTCTGCCTGGGGTTTGCTGATGGTACGTTGCGCTGCGGCGAGGCTTGGATGTTGGAGCGCCGCCGGCCACCACAATGGTACGGTGACAGGCGCTTGGCAAAATCAGTGGCAGCATTGACGGTGCGACTGTGCAGGCGCCGGTTGTAAACTTCTTGCCAGGCTGTAATAAGCTCGCTACTTTCGGGAGCAGCTGTAGGTTGCTGCAG
>JGI24741J21665_1000243_pt1 | contig 16188 bp, 14 predicted proteins | sample KBSCornC7_FD_21665 | JGI IMG/M metagenome (IMG submission 21665) | reverse complement strand
CTGCCGTAAAGCTGCCACTTTGTCGACAATATTGGCAGTCGTCTGACGGGTTACCGGCTTGCCGCAGATCGGACAATGCGGCACGCCAATACGGGCGAATAACAGACGAAGATAGTCATAAATCTCAGTTACCGTCGCGACCGTACTGCGTGGGTTACGGCTAGTCGATTTCTGATCGATAGAAATGGCTGGTGATAGTCCATCAATTTGGTCGACATCGGGTTTCTCCATAAGCCCCAGGAACTGCCGGGCATAGCTGCTTAGGCTCTCGACGTAACGGCGCTGGCCTTCAGCGTAAATGGTGTCAAAAGCCAGACTGGACTTTCCCGAACCTGATAGTCCGGTAATTACAACCAGCTTATTGCGTGGCAGCTCAACACTGATATCTTTAAGATTGTGTTCGCGCGCACCTTTAACCACAATTTTCTCAGTCATACACCTTCGCCTTTAGTCGACTAATTATAGTCTTTTTTGGGGAGTTTTTCCAGTAAGCTAATTCACTACGTGATTATGGTGCGAAGTTTGCCAATTAACTCAGGCTGGTTTGCAGTATACTTACAGGCATGGAGACGCAGCGGCAAAATCTAAATAGCAGTAAGCTAATCGACCAGGTGCCTGTCAGCACGCCCGATGAGATCGCCCTTGGTCATGCCATTGTCGCACAGGAACTTGGCGGTGACTTCTGGCTTACCCCTGGCCTGCCGCGCCATGTAGGTACCAAGGGTGATGATCGGGTATACGGTGAGACAGTTATGATCGAGACAGACAGCCGCGATGCAGCGCAAAGGGCATATGGCGATCCCGAAAACCTGGCGCGCATATCGAACCGTATTACCAACAGCATGCCAGCAGTCGTAAAGGTACTCTTCGATTTGTTTGGAAAAGGCATAAGAGAGCAGGACGGAGCAGCCAATGGATAATTTAAAACGCAAATGGGGACAAGTACCTTCCACTATCCGCCGGCCAGTGGTATTTATTGTTGGTTCGCTATTTATAATTGCAGCGGCAGCCACGGGATGGCTGCCTGGACCAGGCGGCATTCCGCTATTTCTGATTGGTGTTGCCATTCTGGCTACCGAATTTGAGAAAGCCGAGCGTTTTCGAAACTGGATTTTATCGATCATCCATGCCCTGGGCAAGCAATTCCGCAAGCATCGCGTTCTGGGCACATTACTACTTATTGCAGGGCTGGGCTGCGCCCTTTTAATCGGTTATTTCGTCTACAAAAGGCTCCACTAGTTACCCGTAAATCCCCCTGTTAAGCATAAGCGCTATAAAATCTATTTGACGTAAGCGCAACCTTATGTAAAATACATAGTAAGTATTCTATTAAAAATAAGGTGGCGTTATGTCGGAGCTAATCGTACTGGGGCTTATTCCAGGCACCAAAATTCAAATCACTTTCGTACTGTGGGTGTTACTGGTTACAGCAATAGCAGTTTTCGGTATTGTCAATGTTATGCGGCGCACGCATCTGCTGCGTAACTGGGTTATTACCGTCAGCATCTTGATGCTGACCCGTCAGACTATCGGTCGGCCTCAGTAGCCACGTATTCTTGATAACCTCGTAGTGCAGCAGTAAGGTACCTTGGCGGTTTAATTGCTGATGTTCTACAAGCCGCAGCGGTGTGGCAGCCGCCATGCCCTGGGCCAGTGGCAGACCTTCGCCAAATATAGAAGGTTCGACAGTTAGATACAACTCATCTACGATGCCACTCTCGATAAAAGGCACGTTGCTGGCGCCACCTAATAATAAGGCCGTTTGATAGCCGCGGGTATCCAATAAAGCAACCAGCTGTTTTGGTGATAAGGATACAAACTCCAGGCTGCCCGGTACCGCCTGATCGGCAAACTTCTCGGGATTGGCCGTTAATATGACCAGTAGGCGTTTGTCATTAGGCTTGGGACGCACCACCTGGTATGTCCGGCGGCCCATAATCAATACCTGGTTCTGGCCAATAAGCTTTTTGAGGACGGCACCATCTTCGACCGAACGCCAAAAACTGGTCTTAACTGTTTCACCCTGGGTAATTCGGGCATCTACGGACATGACTGTCGCTAGCGTCACTCGCATGCCAACCTCCTATTTTAGATCAGTCTAGATATCCGGTGACGCTGGTATGATGCTTTCAGCGTACAACCGTAGTTCTTCCAACAAGTATTGCTGGTGAGCAGTTAGATTACCATCAGTAGTGATTTGTTGCAATCGATTATAAAACTGTGCCATACGGCTATGCTGGCCGCCGGCCAGCAGCTTCCGCTGGCAAAATTGCTCCCACTCAGCACGCTCTTCACTGTTTAGGGCTTTGGGATAATTACGTGCTTTGTAAAGCGGCAGCAAGGCGGTTAATCGGTTATCATGAAAATCAAGGCCAAGTTCACCCAGCTCTTCCGGCCGCGCCGCGCGCACCACGCGCATGCCCTGCTTATCGCCATTGTCAAAAAAGCCATCGTAAATACAGCTATCGACATCCTTATCGGTACTTACCAGGGTAGCTTGTAGCTGTTTATCCAAAATGTCGCAGGCCTTTAGAAGGCGCTGCTCAAAGTCGGGCAGGCTTTTTAGTGCTGCCAAATTCTTTTGGATGAGCGACATGTCCAACTGCAGCCGTGCCTGGCTGGCGTCGTCCAGCACCCCCAGCGGCGCTACGGCCGGGCAGCGATTATACTGCAGCGTCTTAACCGGCAGCCGAGGCTCTTCACTATCTTTTTTCCAACGCCAGGCTTCAGCCAGTGCTTCAGCGCTGGCATCTTTATACTGCAGGGGGTCATGCCGCAGGTCGTATACCAGGCAGCCTTGCTTTTTAGGATGATTACAAATGGCATAGGCCACCGTAGTTTTTTCAAATTCACCGGGATACTTACCACTGGTGTATACAAATGGCTGGCCGCCTTCAACCAGATTAGTTACCTTGCGCTTATCGCGCATACTTAATAAGTAGTCAAACAACTTGGTTTGCTTGTTGCGAATGAGGCGGGCGACAGCGATGGTGGCGTCAACATCACTTAAAGCATCGTGAGCGTGGGCGTGGTCGAGCTGGTTAAGCCCAGTCAGTAACTCCAAACGGTTTGAAGCCTTGCCCGAGGCGTCAAAAGGCCATTTAATGCCTTCGGGCCGCAGCGCCCTGGTCATGCGCACAACGTCTAACAGGTCCCATTTGGAGCGTCCATCTTGCCATTGCCACTCGTACGGATCGTAAAAGTTGCGGTAGTGCAGGCAGCGCATAAACTCATCGTCAAAGCGAATGGTGTTAAAACCGGTGAAGATAGTGTCGGGTATGGCAATCTCATCAGTGAAGAGGCGCAAAAATTCAGCCTCGGTAACGCCATCGGCATTAACTGCCTGAGGAGTGATGCCGGTTACCATTATGGCATCCGGGTCCGGCAAGACATCTTCGCTTAAGCGGACCATAACATTAAATGGTTCGCCAAGGGGATTTAATTCCAGGTCGGTGCGGCGACCGGCAAACTGCATAATTCGGGCGTTAAAGGGGCTGATCCCGCTGGTTTCTAAGTCGTAGAAGAAAAAACTGGCTGACATTACATCAACCAGTGTAACAGATTTAGCCGTCAACGTACGTTATCGGCAGCGACTGCTAGTCATTAGGAATGTTTGGATCACGTCGTACGATGCTACGACATATCCTGCCTAACCACGATTGGCGTGGATTTTGTTGTAGTGCGTCTTCCCACAACTTAAGGTTGGCTGCGACATTTGGCACCTGGCTGGCTAGTAGTGGTGGCATTTGTCGCTCGGTAGGGATGCGTTCGGCAAACGTATTGTCCGGATTAAGAGGGCCGCGCGTAAAGCGCGCCATAGAAGCGATACCTGGCTTTAAGGCAAATACCTGCTCAGTAAGAAGGCCCTCGCCACGATGAACCGGGTGTGGCTCCAGGGTAGCAAATTGGGCGTAAAAACCTTCTCCTGCCGTACGCGAGACAATAAGTTGCCCGGATAGGGTATGTCCAAGCTTACCCCGCTCGAGGATGGCGTAATCGGCGCCCTCTTCGGTTTGGCCTTGAACGATGCGGATGCCGTTCTTATCGACATGATTAGCATAAGGGTTCATCGCAACGGCCTCAACAGCCAGTGCCAGGATATTAACTGCTTGGGTAGTAAGGTCATGGAATTGTTCAGGAGAGGCAGGCTGCAGTTCTTCGATTGCAATATCTTGAGGTTCTGGGCTTATGCCGTCACCTTCGTGCATTAACATAGTTACCACTATACCACTTATGCATAAAAATGTCAACGATAAATCGGGCGTGGGGTACTTAGTGCACCCAGCAACACGCGCAGTTCTCGAGCAAAGCGAGAGCTGTCTGAGCATGTGCTGGGTGCACTAAGTACCTATTTATAAAGATTATTAGTATACAAAGCTGCCGTACAAGCCAATGCGTACCGTGTCGCCCGCCTCAACGCCTTCACGGCGCAAGCCGTGCATAATGCCCATCTTCTTCATGATGTCGCGTAAGCGTTCAACCCCGGCCTCATTATTAAAATCGGTTCGCGAGGCAAATTTCTCGATTTTACGGCCTTTGACAATATATTCATCATTTTCTTTGGTGACAGTCCAGGATTTATCATCTTGGACCAGTGTAATAACGGGAATCGTGGGCTTTTCGGCTTCCAGCTGGACCTGCTTGGAGCGCTCGGCCTCAACGGCATTGCGGATTTTACGCAGCAACTGGGGGATCCCCTGCTTGGACTGAGCCGAGATGGCCATTATCACGCTTCCCTTAGGGGCAACTTTTTTAATGCTGGCTAGCTGATCGGCCACAATGTCATCGTCCAGGCCTTCAATTTTAGTTACAGCAATAATCTGCGGTTTTTTGGAAAGATCCACCCGGTAAGCGGCCAGCTCCGCCTGAATTGTCCGGTAGGCATCGACGACATCCTCCTGGTAGGCGTCGATCAGATGCAGCAGTACGGCAGTGCGCTCGACGTGCCGCAGGAATTCGTCACCCAGCCCTTTACCGGCCGCAGCACCCTCAATGAGCCCCGGGATATCGGCAACTAATACACTGGTTTCGCCGTCGATATCAACAACACCCAGGTTAGGAGTAAGCGTTGTAAACGGATAATTGGCAATCTCCGGCCGGGCGTTGCTAATAACGCTTAGTAGCGTTGACTTGCCAGCGTTGGGCAGGCCCACCAGGCCGACATCAGCAATCATTTTAAGTTCAAGGCGAAGCTCCAGTTCGTCACCGGCCTCACCTTTTTCGGCGACACGCGGCGCCTGACGGCGTGAAGATATAAAGTGGGCATTGCCAAAACCGCCCTTGCCACCGCGCGCTATAACGACCCGTTGTTCGTCGATAGCCAGATCAGCCAAGAGTTGGCCTTCAGCATTATAAACCGCAGTTCCTACCGGTAACTTTACGACTAAATCGGGGGCTGTACGGCCATGCTTATTCCGCTTGCCGCCCGCAGCACCGTCCTGAGCCTTAACTTCTTTTTGATACCGAAAGTTAACCAACGTATTTTCATTACGACTGGCCATAAGAATAATGCTGCCGCCGTCACCGCCGTCACCGCCGTCGGGACCGCCCTTATCGATGTATTTTTCATGGCGAAAACTAACGGTACCATTACCGCCGTCACCTGCTTTTACTTGCACTACTGCCTTATCAACAAACATATATTACCTCAATTACTTCCCTGTACTGTACTGTCCAGCCGGCTGGCTTAGTGGATGTAACTGTAGCTCCGGGCCTGATCGGCGGGGATTAACTTAAAGTCTACACGGCCCCAACCGCCTGCTGAGCTAGAATCCGTCATAGATCGCTGACCACTGGAGTTCATTTCAGAGATCCAGACACTGCCATCAGAGTTAACAGCCTCAACAAAGGCTACGTGGCCAGGCGCGGAGTTACTCTTGGTAACAATTGCGGCACCAACAGCCGGAACATGGTCAACCCCGATGCCGGCAGCCGCTGCACGGTCGTCCCAAGTCCAGGCGTCGCCAAGGTTAGATGGCAATGGGCGGCCGATCTGTTCACGGCGGTTGGCGACATACCAGGTACAAAAACCGTAGTCATAGCCATTGTAGCCATAGGTAGCTGAAAAACCGGCTACGCTGGCCCCGGTACCGACGTACGAAGTCCGCGTAGGGGCAGCCGCGACCTGCTGACCGTTAGGGATTATAATACGGGCGCCAACTTTCAGGCCGGAAAGTTCGGCGTCGTTATAGGCTATGATCTGCGCCCTGTCGGCGCGGAACTTAGCTGCTAAGCTGTCGGGGGTATCGCCTGCTGCTACTGTATACACAATACCGGTAACCGGTGGGATAAGCAGCTTGCTGCCAACACCTACAGCATTACCACTAATATTGTTAGACCATAAAATACTCTCAGAGGTTACGCCAAATTGGGCAGCAATGCTGGCGATTGTGTCACCATCTTTAGTGACATAGGTGATGATATCCTGGCTGCTTTTAAGCTCGGTAGTTACGGCCTGCGGCTTAGCAATAACGGTGGTTTGAGCCGGGACAATGAGCTGTGTGCTGGCACTGTCAGCCTGGTTGGTAACGGCCGGAGTTTCTGCCAGGCGGGTCATTTGGGCCAGGTTTACAGCGATGTCGGCTGTTGAAAGCTGGTCCAATGGATCACTGGGCGTATCACTTTTAATAGAGGCAGCAATAGAATTACCGGCATCGCCAGGAGTATGTCCACGCAGTACGAACAAGCCGATGCTACCCAGGACCAAGACGTTTAACGCCAGCAAGCTATAGCGCACAAAACGACGTTGTGCGATAAGGCGCTGCGCCTTATTTTTGACACGGGCCAACACGCCCACGGATTGCTTGGCGCGGGCCGGTAAAGACATCGTTTTTGATTGACTGTGACTAATAGCGAGCTCCCATAAGATAGGCTAAAGCCTGTTTACGGTGACTAATGACCCTTGAAGGGGTGTAATATATTCTTTTCAGGGAAGCATGCCCAAATATCACGTATTCAATACGAAATCTTACACGCTTCAAGCATAAGTATAGCGTAATTAGTGCTTTTTGCAAGGCTCCAACGGCTTTCTACCTCTGTTATTGAGCGCATAGTTTTTTACAATATTGTGCAGTATTGGCCTGTTGTTCGGCCAAGGTCTTGGCAAAGTGCGTTACACCGTCATCGCCAGCTACAAAGTACAGCCAATCGGTATCGCTGGGGTTGGCTACCGCTTTTAATGAGCTGCTGGTTACATTGGAAATTGGCGTTGGCGGCAGGCCGGCATAATTGTAGGTGTTATAGGGAGTATCCAAGGTAAGGCTGGCAGGCTTGCCCAGCAAGTTCGCCCCATACAGCGCCGTAACGTCAGACTGCAGCTTCATACCGGCCCGCAAGCGGGATAGAAAGACCTGGGCCACCTGATCACGATCTTGCTGCTTGGGAACCTCTTTCTCTACCATTGAGGCCATGACGATGCCCTGATACGTGCTAAGCCCCTGTTTAGCGAAGGCCGAACGCAGCTCGGGGGTCAGACGGCTATGCATTTGCTCCAGCGCCGCTTCTACGATAGTTTTTGCGCTGGTATCCTCAGTTTTTTGATAAGATTCCGGGTACAAATAACCCTCCAGGCTGGCACTAGCCGGCTTATCTACCAAGGCCGGATTATTGACGTAATTTGCCGGATTCAATGCCGAAGTGACGTCCGCCTCGCTAAAACCGTCCTGTACCAAACGACGATGAATTTGATCTATGCGCTGGCCTGGCAAAATAGTTACCAGGTTAGTTGCTACCTTACCGTGTGTCAGCTGGGCTACAATTTCGGCAACACTTTGGGTTGCTGCCAGGTCATAACTGCCAGCCTTCAGCTCGGCGCCGACCTCTTTGCTGCTAACGTATAGACGAAAAGCCCAGGCGCTGCGAATAACTTTGTCTTTTTGTAGCGTGTCGGCAATTGTCTTAACCGAAGCGCCTTCTTTGATAGTAATAATATGGGTGTCAGCATTACGGCTTAGAGGCTTAAGATTCTGATAATAGGCCATGCGTACTGCCACTGTTGCACCGCCAATTAAAATGATGGCAGCCAAAGCAATTATCAGCACCCGTTTTGGCCAGCGCCTTTTTACGCCCTGATTGGTGTATTTCATGCCCTAACCTCCGGATGCTCAGCTAGAAAATCTTCCAGGATATACGTGGCAGCCAAGGCGTCCACATCACCTTTTTTAAAATCAATGCCCCTGTTTTTTAGCTCAGCCTTGGCTTTGATTGAAGTTGCCGCCTCATCTTGCCAATATACCGGCAAGGTGATGGACTGTTGCAGCTGCGCAACAAACTCTTCTATCGTGGAGGTCTGTGCCGTATGCTGGCCATCCAAGCCCCGGGGCAGCCCGCAGACCAGAACAGCGCTGTCGTGCTGGGTGATCAATGATTGCAGGGTGGTTACCGTCTGGCTATTGTTTTCGATAGTCGTTTCGGGATGGGCAATCCGGGCCACGGCATTGGCCAGGGCCACACCGATGCGTTTGCCGCCGATGTCCAAGGCCATAATTGTATTACTGCTAGTTAGCATTTTTAGTGGCGGTTGGTTTTTCGATAGTAACTGTTATTTTGCTGGTCTTTTTAGGGATAGATGAAACCCAGAACGGACTGTAATCTACGGTGACACTGGTTACCCCGGGGTATTTGCCGATAATATCTTTGGCCTCGCTGGACTTCTTGCCGGCTACCTGCTGCTTGACGCTGGCAGTGTTGATGTCGCTGCCGGCTACTGCCGTCACAGACATGCTGATGGGTGTAATAGTGCCCTGGCCGCTTTGCGTTTGGAAATTAGCGCTATCTAAGCCATAATCCAGAATCTGCTGTTTACTGGTATCGATCTTTTTATTAACCGCATCGCCAATAATCTTCTTAAGGTCATCCTGCTTAGCGCCTAGCATGGTATAAGTAGTTTTTTGGGTTACGGTAACTGTGGTCGCCTCGGTGCCGGCAGCAACATTGGTGATTACCTCCGGGTCCTTATTGATGAAGCTGTCCTGGATAGCGTACAAGCCCTTACCCACCAGCGCTTGCTGCAGTTCTTTTTTGATAGCCGCAGTGTCCTGAGAAATAATCTTTTGCTTAACGTTGTCGATATCTTGCTGGCTAACGACTTTTACGATGTTTGAGGTGCCGCCCGACAGTGCACTGCTGGAGGTGGCCGTTACATCGCTGCGCCCTGCAACGCTAAAGGTTGCCGCCCCGATGTTGTACTTGTCGCCATTATTCTGAGCAGTTATACCGATCGCGGAACTTGTCCAGACACATTTACCTTTCGTAACCTGGGGCGAGAAACTAGCAGTCGTCTGAGTGATGAAAGTTAAACCATTGGCGCTGAGGCCCGCACCTGCGGGGACCCCCGAGGGAGTATCGGCCGTACACGCCCCGGCCGTCATAGTTACTTGGCCGCTGGCTTTGGTACCTTTGTCTACCTGGCCGGTGGCTTCACCCTGCTGCGTAACGGTTTTTTGCGTTTCCTGTGAGACCGCTGGAACGGTGTTGTTAGCGCTGTTAACAGCGGTGGCGGCGGTGTTTAGACGCATGCTAAGGGTTTGTTGGATGGCCGTGCTGTCGGTTTTAACTGAAATACTGGCGCTTGGCAGAACTGAGAAGGCAAAATAGAGCATAACAATAAGCACTACTACGGCGACGGCCGCAATGGTGCCCCACACCCGGAACTTGTTAAAGTCGGGTATTTTAAACTTGCTGCCGCCCTTTTTCTTTTTGGCACTAGCGGCAGCATCAGCACCAACCATGGCGCCGCTGGCAGCAGCAGTGGGCGTGCCGTTATCAAGTTCAATAGTTTCGTCGTCACTGGCGCTACCCGGACGGACGACGCTGGAGGGCGCGTGACGCATATGCTCGCCAACAGGTTTGGAGGCATCCAGGTCGTCGGCCATACTCACCGCCTCTTCCTGGTCGTCGTTGGTATCGTGAGCGGCAGCGGTACCGCTGGGAATTTCCGGCTTGGACTGCAGCGTTTTAGCCACATACATACCAACACTGGCCGCTAACGGCATCAGGCCGGCCTCACCGGTGATCAGCACCAGGTGCTTTTTGGCCTCATCGGCAGTGCGCTTCAGTAGTTTCATGTTAACAATGCTTTGCAACACCGTAGCCCGCTTTGGCAGCACCAAAGCAACAATCTTCTCGTGAGAACCGCGTACTTTATCAATAATTGCCGTAATTTCGTCGTCTACGTCAATGTAAATGGTGTCTTTGCCGGGTTGTGTACTCATGGTTTCTCTATTTATACTCGTAACATTTTATCAATTTTTTCGCGTACAGTATCGTTAGGATCGCTGGAGAATTGTAACGTATCCAGGCCAACACGCAATAGCCCCATCGCCGTAATAAAGGTATGGTCAGTAACGTCGCCGGTTGTATCTACGATGCCGACAACTTGTTCGGGCTGAATGTGCTGTACGACGGGCTTACGGGTAAACGGCAGCTCGCGGTACCAGTCACCGCCCTCCAGGCGGTCCATGAGCATATCCAGGCTGGAGCCACCGCCACACAGGAACAGCCGGTTGGGTAGGTTATCAAGTTTATTGGTGAATTCGCTAAGGGCCAATTCGACGCCGCTGGTCCAGACATCCAGTGTTTTAGTAAGCGCGCCTTCTATGGCCGGGACTTTAGGCTGCGGAGCGGTATGATTGCTGAGGCCGACTTTCAGCTCTTCGGCCTGCGTAAAGGAAACGCCCAGTTCGCGCTCGATGGCCCGGGTATAGGCCCGGCCGCCGATGCCAAACATCTTGGTACCCTGCACGCCACCGTCATTAATGACGGCTATATCTGTTGTACCACCACCGACGTCCATTAAGATGGCACTCATTGAAGCATTGGCATCATTGCCAATAACCGATCGCGCTACGGCAAACGGCTCGGCTGCTACCGCCAACAGATCAAGGTCGAGTTGCTGGGCGGTACGCTCCAGGGCACCGATATGGATCATAGGCGCAAATGCCGTGTATAGCTGCACGACAACATCACGCCCCTGGAAACCAATAGGGCTGGTTACCTTGTAGCCGTCAATTTCGATGCCTACCAGTGCGCTGTTAACTAATCGGACGTCGACTTCTTTGCCGCCAAGCTCCCAGGTGAGCTGTTTTTTGGCTTTGGCTTCGGCCCGTTCCTGAACCAGCTTGATAATTTTTTCTACTTCTAGCAGATCGAGAGCCTTATCGGGCTGCTTGCGGGTGACCCGAACAGTGGTAGTCATACCCTTAACCAGCTCGCCGGCAATGCCGATAACCGCGGTGCGCACACTAACGCCGGCCTGGCGTTCGGCGTCGCTAAGGGCCTTATCACAGTTAGCTACAACGCTGGAGATGTCGGCAATCGCGCCGGCCTGCATATCACTGAGTTGTTGGTGGGCACGGCCAACGCCGATAATTTCCAGGCTGTCGTCTTTAACGCGACCTATCAGCACCTTTACAAATTCGGTACCGATGTCCAGGCCAACGACATATTTTTCCTCTTCGTTGGCTTTGGCGTTCTGGCTAACCCGGCTATTAACTTCGGAAGCTTTGCTCGCCACTTTCTGGGCGAAATTTTGGCTCAGACTTTTGAATTTATCAAGCATAATCGTAATTGATTATAGCATACCAATCAGGCTAGCTGCTGCATATATCTTACAGAATTTTTTCATATTCCACCCTCGAAAAATATATTGCGAAATATTTCTGTTTGTAGTACAAATATATACACTAAAGTAGGAAGGAGCAACTCGTGCCACGACGAACCGCATACGATGACCAGGGCCGCCTGATCCCCTGGCACGAAACGTACAGCCCGCCACAAGGGCCAAAACGACGTTGGTGGCTACTCTACCTGCCTGCAGCGATAGCCGTTGCGGCATTCGCTGTTGCTAACGACCAGCAGGATGTTATCCCTAACATGCCGACTATGGTCAAAGTCAAACAGACACCAAACGGCACCACTCTGGAAGGCTGCTTTAAACTCAAGAACAGTACTGCCATAGGCACCCTGGCTATGACCGTTCCCGAAACCGATAAGATGCGTTTTGACTGGATAAATTATGACACCGGCGAGCATAAGACATTGGGTAGCCTGGCCGATGTTGAAGTACAGGAATATCCAGCCGTTTACACTTCTCCGCACAATGAAACGCCGCTGCGATGCAACTCTGCGGTGGCCAACCCCGGCGGTCTGCCCCATCACCCGGTGATTAACGGTCAGCTTTTCCAAGAGACTAATAATAACGCCATCGTCGATAAGCTGACCGGGCCCTACTCCGACAATACAACCATGACGGGCGGCAACTTTACTACCGTGCCCGACGTTGGCACCGTAGAAGTAGCAACCTACAGCGTCGGCCCATAATAATAACGCTGGGACACCATTACTAACCCCATCTAGAAACATCCGCGTAGTCCGCGGCAAGCGAATCAAGACCATGTGCCTATGGCGATGAGCGTGTTTCTAGATAGGGTTAGTAATGGTGTCGTGTGCTAATAACTACTGCAAGACGGCTTTGATACGGCGGACGCCGGCAGAACTGGCTTCTTCTTTGATGATTTTGAAGCGTTTGCCATCTTCAAACAGTTGCAGCGTGTGGTCGACGTGTGGGCCGCCGCAGATTTCAAAGCTAAAGGGCCTATCGGCACCATCGGCGATCATTTTGTATACTTTTACTTTATCGCCGTAACGGTCGCCAAACTGGCCTAGGGCGCCCAGCGGGCCGGTTGCTTCTTCGGTGGGATATTCGGCCCATGATACCTTAAGGTCTTTGCCGATTTGCTCGTTTACGATATCTTCAACCTGTTTAAGCTGCTCGGGAGTTACCTTTTCGGGATGGCTAAAGTCAAAGCGCAGGCGCTCTTCGGTAATATTGGAGCCGCGCTGGATAACGTGACTGCCCAGTACATCGCGCAAGGCCTGGTACATAAGGTGAGTGGCAGTGTGGTATTTCTTGTGCTGGAGAGTCTGACCGCCAAGGCCGCCCTTAAAGACACCTTTGCTGGCGGTCTGTGAGCGTTCGCGCTGTTCTTGCATTGCTGCTTCATATTCGGCGCGCCAATTGTCTGACAATGGCTTGCTCCAGTTAAAGGCTTCCTCGACAGTAAGTTCCACGGGGAAACCATAGGTGTCATGAAGTTTAAAGACATCCGTGCCAGTAAGCTCGGCTTTTTCTTCAGCCATTTTATTGAACTCTTTGATACCTTTACGGATAGTTGTACGGAAAGCCTTTTCTTCGCGTACCAGGGTTTCGATGATTTCGTCACGCTTGGCAGCAACCTCAGGGAAATCGGCCTCATATAACCCGGTAATAACCGGAACCACCTCTTGGAGGAAGTTCTGTTCGATGCCCAGATCAAAAGCAAACCGGATAGCCCGGCGCAGCAGGCGGCGCATTACATAGCCCTGCTCTTTATTGCTGGGCTTCACGCCGTCAACAGCCAGGAAAGTAGCAGCCCGCAGGTGGTCGGCAATAACACGCATGGCGTTGGTGTGGCTATCGTAGGTTTTGCCGGAGATTACCTCGAGCTTCTGGATGATCGGCCACATCACGCTGATCTTAAAGACATCAGGGTCGTCATTGGCAGCTGCCGCGATTCGCTCCAGGCCGGAACCATGATCAATGTTTGGTTTTTCGAGGGGCACAAAGACGCCTTCAGCTTCTTTACGGTAGCCCATAAAGACATTATTACCGATTTCCATAAAGCGGCCGCAGTCGCAGTTGGGGTGACAATGTTCACCGTATTCGGGATTGTGCGGCGTACCAAAGTCGTAGAACATCTCACTATCGGGCCCGCAGGGGTCACCCACCGGAGTCTTTTCCGGGTTGCCATTGCGGCTCCACCAGTTTTTAGAACCGTCGTAGTAAAAGATACGCTCACCATCTTTAATACCCCGCTTGTAGCCGTCTTCCTCGGAGCCAATGTCGGCCAGCCCTGTACTCAAGCCTTTGGCGGCGAAGAGCTTCTGCCACATCTCGGCGGCCTCAGTATCTTTAGGGATATTGTATTCGGGCGCACCGATAAAACAGGTGATATACAGCTTGCTTGGATCCAACTTCACAACCTCGGTAAAGAACTCAAACATCCAAGGGATTTGCTCAGCCTTAAAGTAGTCGCCAAAGCTCCAGTTACCCAGCATTTCGAAGAATGTGGTATGGCGGTTGTCGCCGACCTCTTCGATATCCTGGGCGCGCAAACAAGTCTGGCTGTCAACGATACGCGACCCTTCGGGGTGCGGTTCGCCCAGCAAATATGGGATAATTGGCTGCATACCGGAGCCGGTAAAAAGTGTCGTCGGGTCGTTGTACGGCACCAGCAGCGCGCGTGGTATTACTTTGTGTCCACGTTTTTGTAAAAATTCTAAGTAGGCTCTTCGGATTTCTTGCGCTGTCATGGTTGTAATAATAACAGAGATAGATCTGTTACGCCAGTTGTTGCACCTAGGGTTAGCCAGCCCAGCCTACACTCTTTTTAAAACTCGCTCATCGCCATAGGCACATGGTCTTGATTCGCTTGCCGCGGTCTACGCGGATGTTTTAAAAAGAGTGTAGGCTGGGCTGGCTGGCGATACAGCTACAAGACAATGCCGCCGCCAACCACGCGGTCGCCCTCGTAAAGCACCGCCGATTGGCCAGGAGTTAAGGCTCGCACCTCATCCTTGAGGTCCAGCTTCCAGTTACCATTTTCCAGCTCGGTTACTGCGGTCACAGCCACCAGGTCGGCACGGTAGCGGGTACGCACCTTGTACACGCCGTCCTTAGCCGGTGGCTTGTTGATCCAGAAGACGGAGGTTAGTTCCAGGCTGCTATGCCACAAGCGACCATCCTGTAAATCGGTGGTTACATACACTTCATTTTTGGCCATATCTTTGCCAACCACGTAGTAAGGCAGGCCGCCGCCAACATGCAGGCCCTGGCGCTGGCCAATTGTATAAAACAGAGCGCCGTCGTGCTCACCGATCACCACGCCGTGCTGGTCAATAATGTTACCGGGTTTAGTTTTAACAAATTGCTGCAGGAACTCTTTGATACCGACCTTGCCCACAAAACAGATGCCCTGGCTGTCTTTCTTCTCGGCAGTGGCCAGGCCATACTTTTTGGCCAAGGCTCTTACGGCAGGTTTCTCGTACTCGCCGATAGGCATCAGCGACTTCGCTAACGCGGCAGAAGGCACGCGGTATAAAAAGTAGGACTGATCTTTGTTTTTATCTACACCAGTAAGCAGCTGCGCGCGGCCGGCGGGCCATGTGCTGCGATCATCTTTATTGTGATTAATCCGGGCATAATGACCAGTAGCAATCATATCAGCCCCATTACGGATAGCAGCATATAAAAAGAGGTTAAATTTAATCTCCTGGTTACACATAATATCGGGATTAGGGGTGATGCCGGCCTTGTAGCCGTCGATCATATAGTCGACAACTTTTTCGCGATATTCCTTTTCAAAGTCGAACATTTTAAAAGGAATACCCAGTTTCACCGCTACCCGCTTGGCATCCTGATAATCCTCTTTCCAGGGGCAAACAAAGCCGGGCAAATCCTGGCTCCAGTTTTTCATGTACACGCCGGTAACGTCATAGCCCTGCTCTTTAAGCAGCGCAGCCGCAACTGAGCTATCAACACCACCGGATAAACCGACGTAAACTTTTTTTGCCATAACCTGAATATTTTAGCAAATTTCAGCGCCTCATGCCACCCGCAGCGATCCCATTTTTAAACTCGCTCATCGCCAAAGGCACATGGTCTTGATTCGCTTGCCGCGGTCTACGCGGATGTTTAAAAATGGGATCGCTGCGGGTGGCTTATCTTAGTCGCTATTACTAACACTTTCCAAGTGTTTGCGAATAGAGGCCAGTTCGTAACGCTTACCAAGCCAGAAAGCCACAAATACCAGCAAGATACAAATCGCCGCCGGTATCCACATAATATGGGTGATTATCTGAGGCTTATTGTTATTGCTCTGGCCGCTGACGTTGGATGTAATCGCGCCATTGGCAATTGCTACCACCTGCAAATAAGCGGTAAGCCCGTTTTTATCGGTAGCCTTAATGATAACCCGATATACACCAGCGCTGTCGTAAATGTGCTTCAGATCAATGGTGCCCGTAAATTGCTGGCTGATAAGATCCTGGGCTTTACTGTCACCCCAGTCAACGCTAAGGGCGTAGGGGCCTGTCCCGCCGGTAAGGATGACCGGCCAGGTGAGGGTGTCGCCGGGGTTGGCGCCCCGCTGG